>Ga0209284_10000376_pt1 | contig 73474 bp, 51 predicted proteins | sample FRY03_FD_187211 | JGI IMG/M metagenome (GOLD analysis project Ga0209284, IMG submission 187211) | Freshwater microbial communities from Lake Fryxell liftoff mats and glacier meltwater in Antarctica - FRY-03 (SPAdes) (version 2) | ecosystem: Environmental > Aquatic > Freshwater > Ice > Glacier...
AGAGGTCGCGGCCTATTCCGTTGATCGCGCGACCGGAGCCCTTGCTCTGCTGAACCGCCAATCCGCGAAGGGCTCGGCGACCTGCTATCTCGAGATCGATGCGACGGGCCGGACACTCCTCCTCGCCAACTACTCGAGCGGCAGCGTCGCGGCTCTGCCGATCGGGGCAGATGGCTCGCTCGGCGAAGCGACCTCCTTCCTCCAGCACGAGGGAGGATCCGGAGTCGATCCGAAGCGGCAAAGCGGTCCCTACGCCCACAGCATCGTCGTCAGTCCCGACAATCGTTTCGCCTACGCCGCCGATCTCGGGCTGGACCAGATCCTCGGCTACTCGCTAGACCCGGCGACGGCGGGCCTGAAGCCGCTTGAGAAAACCTTCGTCGCCTCCCCGCCCGGCGCCGGCCCTCGCCACCTCACCTTTCACCCCGATGGGAAAAATCTCTATGCCATCGACGAACTCTCGAACACGGTCACTCGATACGGGTACGAAGGGAACGACGGAGGTCTGACAAAACACGAGTCCATTCCGACCCTGCCCGACGATTTCACCGGCGCCAGCTACTGCGCCGATCTTAAGATCACCCCGAACGGAAAATTTCTCTACGGCACCAATCGCGGCCACGACAGCATCGCGATTTTCCGCATCGGCGACGGCGGCGCCCTGACCCGCGTCGCTATCGTGCCAAGCCTAGGCAAGGGACCGCAAAACCTGCTCATCACACCCGACGGCCAGTGGCTCCTCTGCGCGAACATGCCGGGGAACAATCTCGCGGTCTTCCGCATCGATGCGGAGAGCGGGAACCTCACGCCCGTCGCCACTCCGCTCGAGATCACGATGCCGTCCTGCCTCCGGATCCTTCCCTGACATTCCGCCTATGATCTTCACCGCCCTCGACTTTGACCGCCAGGGGAAGCAGCAGGGGTTCCTCCAGGTGCCCTACTCCCACAACCTCGGGGGCTGGGCGAATGTGATGATCCCGATCACGGTGGTCGCGAATGGAGAAGGGCCAACTGTGCTCGTCATGGGCGGCAATCACGGCGACGAATACCAGGGCCAGATCGCGGCGATGAAGCTGGCGCGGGAAGTGACACCCGGGCAGATCACGGGACGCCTCATCCTCATTCCTTCGCTCAACGTCCCCGCCGCCCGTGCCGCGACCCGCCTCTCCCCCATCGACGGCATGAACCTGAACCGGGCTTTTCCCGGGGAGGCCGAGGGCCCCGTCACGAGCCAGATCGCGCATTTCCTGACAAATATTCTTTTTCCCCTCAGCGACGTCGTCATCGACATCCACTCGGGCGGACGCAGCATGGAGTTCGTCCCCTGCGCGCATATGCATCTCGTCGAGGACCGCGTGCAACGCGCGCGGATGTTTGCCGCGATGCTGGCCTGGGGATGCGACTTCGGCTTTTTCTATGCGGACATCGCCGGTTCCGGCTTGCTCCCGGTGGAGGCGGAAAACCAGGGAAAACTCGTCGTCACGACCGAACTCGGCGGCGGCGAGGCGATCCCGGCGTTGGTGCATCGCATCGCGCAGGGCGGATTGCGAAACGTGCTCATCCACGTCGGTCTGCTGACGGGCGTCGAGCAGAACCGCGCAGCTCTCGGCAAAGCACCCACGATCCTGACACAAGCCCTCAATCGCGAGGACTACCTGCTCGCCCCGGAATCGGGCATCTTCGAGATCTGTGTGGACCTCGGAGAGCATGTCCGCGAAGGGCAGACGGTCGGCTACCTCCACCATCTCGAGCGCCCCGACCGCGCGCCGGAGGAGATCGTGGCGCAGAGCGACGGCTACCTCATCACGATGCGCGCCCCCTGCCTCACCCAACAGGGCGATTGTGTCGCAGTGATCGCGGAGCAGGTCAGTGAAGACGAGATCCTCAACGCGTGAACGCCGCCGCTCCAGTCCAGTTCAATCCGGGGCGTGCCGCACTGCTCGTCGCCTTCATGTGGGTGGCCTATTTTTTGAACTATGCCGACCGCCAGGCGGTCTTCTCGATGACAGGTTCGCTGAAGGCGGATCTCAAGATGAGCGACACCCAACTCGGGCTCATCGGAGCGATCTTTCTCTGGGTCTATGCTTTCGCCTGTCCCATCGCCGGCCAACTCGGCGACCGCTATTCAAAACGTCTCCTCGTCGTCATCAGTCTCGTGATCTGGAGCCTCGTTACCGTGGCGACGGGCTTCGCGAGCACGGTCGTGATGCTGCTCGGCCTGCGCGCGGCGATGGGGATCTCGGAGGCACTCTTCATGCCCACGGCGATCGCGCTGACGGCGAACGCGCATCCGCCCTCGCTACGCTCGCGCGCCATCGCCGTGCTGACGACAGCCCAGATCGCAGGCACGGTCGCGGGGAGCTGGTTCGGCGGCTGGATGGCGGATCGCGGGGAATGGCGGGCCGCTTTTTTTATCCTCGGTACCATTGGGGTGCTCTATGCGGTTCCCTATTTTTTGTTCCTCCGCAAAGTCGATGAGAATCCGCCGGAGATCGTGAAGACGAGCGGCAAGTCCTTCGCCTTTCCCGTCCTCATGAAGGTGCGGACTTTTCTCCTTCTCTGCGTCGTCTTTCCCGTCTTCGTCTTCGGCCTCTGGCTGCTCTATGGCTGGCTCCCGACTTTCCTGCGTGAAAAATTCGAGCTCACACAATCGGATGCCGCCTTCAATGCCACGATCTATCTCCAGGCGACCACTGCGGTCGGGCTCCTCGGAGGCGGGATCCTCGCCGACGCACTCTATCAACGCACCAAAGCGTCGCGGCTCTGGCTCATGACCGCGAGCCTTTTCCTCTGCGCCCCCTGCCTGCACTATCTCGGCAGCAGCGACACACTCTTCGCCACCCGCATCGCCGCGGCCGGCTTCGGACTCTTCAGCGGGCTGTTCATGGGCAATATCTTCCCTGCCTCCTTCGAGGTCGTCCCTGCCGACACGCGCGCCTCGGCGGTGGGGATTCTGAATTTCTGCGGGGCGATCATGTCGGGCTTCGCGGCCCTCTTCGGCGGCCTGTGGAAGGACTCTCTCGGCATCGACCGTCTCCTCTCGATTACCGGCCTCGCCTATCTCGCGGCGGGACTCGCGTTGATCGCGGGCATTAAAAAACTCTTCCCGCGAGACCTTGCGAAAATCACCCCCGCCTCATAAAGTGGCGATGATAGCGAATCACGTCCCTTTCGAACTGCTGGAGCTCCCCCGGGGCGGACATGGACTCGAGGGCTTCAAGGAAAGAGGTATCCATCAAATGACGACTCCAACACCGATATCATGACCGAGCCCATCGTCTATTTGAATGACGGCTTCCTGCCCGCTTCGCAGGCGAAGCTGAATATCTATGACCTCGGTATCGTGCTCGGCGCGACGCTCACGGAGATGACGCGCACCTTCAGGCATCAGCCCTTTTGTGCCGGGGAACATGTCGCGCGGCTCTATCGCTCGCTAAAATATTCGGGAATCGAGGTGCCCTTGTCGCCGGAGGAAATGCTGGCTCTGACCCACGAACTTGCCGCGGAAAACTGTAAGCTGCTGCAACCGAACGAGGACATCGGAATCGTGCATTTTGTCACTCCCGGTGAGAACGCGATCTACGCCGGCAGTGCCGGACTAGCGGGGCCGATGTCTCCGACGATCTGCATTCACTCGTTCCCGCTTCGCTTCAGTATGTGGAAACATTTGTTTGTGGATGGGGCGCATGTCGTGACACCGTCGATCCGTCACATCCCGCCGCAGTGTATCGAACCGAAGATGAAAAACCGCAGCCGCCTGCACTGGTTTCTCGCCGACAAGCAGTCACAGGCCGTGGACCCGCGCGCGATCACTCTGCTGCTCGATCTCGACGGCAACGTGACCGAGTGCGCCGGCTCGAACTTTGTCATCATCAAAGACCGCACCATCATCACTCCCACGACGCGCAACATCCTCTGGGGCATCAGCCTGCAAACGGTGAAGGAGCTCGCGGCCGGGATCGGCATGGAGTTTCTCGAAAAAGACTTCCAGCCCTACGACGTGATCAACGCCGACGAAGCCTGGCTCACCACCACGCCGTACTGCCTCGCCCCCTGCACGAAGATCAACAACATCCCCATCGGCAATGGCAAACCGGGGCCGGGGTTCAAAGCGATGCTCGCGGCATGGAGTCGGCGGGTAGGCATGGACATCGAAGCTCAGGTGATGAAGCTGTTACTGCCCATTCTCCTCCTTGCCGCCGCAACATCACGCGGGGCCGATGAGACGGCGCTACACGCAGCCGCTGAGAAATCGCTTCCGCTGCTGGAGCGCAGTTCTATCATGGCGCTTGAGGAACGCTCCGACTGTTTTACCTGCCATCACAGCGGTCTGCCGGTGATGGCCTTCATCACCGCACGCGAGCGTGGCTTCACCGTCGATGAAGGGAATCTCAACACGCAGCTTCAGTTCACTGCGGACGTCCTCGCGAAAGGCCGGGCGAACTATCTCGAGGGCAAAGGCCAGGGGGGCGCGGCTTTCATGGCCGGCTCGGCCCTGTGGACGTTGAAGCTTGGTGGATGGAAAGCCGATGCAAACACGGAAGCCGTCGTCGAATACCTGCTCGGCCATCAGGAGGAGCTGAACCATTGGGAGCCGCCGTCGATACGACCACCGAGCGAGGAGAGCCCGTTCAGCGCTACCTACTTTGCCCTGGAGGGCATCCTCCACTTTGCCACCGAGGCACAAAAACCGCGAATGGCCGCCCGCGTGAGCTCGGCTCTCGAATGGCTGGAGAAGACGGCAGCGCAGACCACGGAGGATCGTGTCTTCCGACTCCAGGCGCTGCGGGCTGCTGGCGCGGATGTTGCAGGAGCCCTCGCAGACCTCCTCCGCACACAGCGCGATGACGGCGGATGGGCGCAGCTCGAAACAATGGGCACGGACGCCTATGCCACGGCCACCGCACTCGTCGCACTGCATCGAGCGGGCGGCATTCCCGTCAATGAGGGAGAGTATCAGCGCGGGATCGCCTGGCTCCTGGCCAACCAGCTTCCCGATGGTTCCTGGCATGTCGTTTCCCGCAGCGACCCGATCCAGAAGTATTTCGAGTCCGGCTATCCTCATGGCCGGGACCAGTTCATCTCCATCACCGCCGCCGCCTGGGCCACGACCGCATTGCTTGACGCGATGGAACTCGTGCTTCACGAAGCGGGCGCGGCCTCGCTGACCCCGCAGGCGTTGAAGGAGGCTGCGGATAAGTTAAAGGAAAACCTGGGCGCGCTCAAGGGGGCCAACCCCGATCATCTCGCTGATGCGGCAGTCTTTCACAAAGCAGTGGAATGGGCGCTGCGCTACGAGACGGCACTCACCCCGGCGGATCTCACGGGCCTCGGGAAAGCGCTCCAGCGCGGCTCGGAGCGAGTCGCCGCCCTCGCTGCCGACCAATCGGGATGGACCGCAAAACAGGGCAAAGTCGTGCGCGGATTCGTCTCGGCGGTCGATGGCTCCACGCAGCCGTATGGCTTGATCATTCCGAAAAGCTATGACGGAACCAGTCCGATACGACTCGATGTCGTGCTGCACGGCAGTTCAAAGCCGGTGGGGATGAGCGAATGGAAGTTCATGTCGCGCTTCGATGGCGGGGACGGCCCCCAATCCGAACCCGGACCCGAGGCTGATTTCATCGAACTGCATCCCCTCGGTCGTGTCGAGAACTGCTATCGCTGGGCGGGCGAGACGGATGTATTTGAGGCGATCGAGGCCGTCTGCCGGAATTACCGCATCGACCGCGACCGCATCGTGCTGCGGGGCATGTCGATGGGAGCTTCCGGAACCTGGCATCTCGGGCTGAAACATCCCGATCGGTTCGTCGCGATCGGTCCGTATTGCGGGTACGTGGACACGCACCGCTTTTCGGAAACTCCGGTTCCCGGCTTCATCCGAGTGGGTCCGCTGCCGCCGCATCAGGAGATGGGATTGCATCTCCTGGACTCTGTCGATTACGCGGCCAATGCCGGGGTCGTGCCCGCCATCGCCGCCATCGGCGATCAGGATGTCTTCTTCCAGTCGCATGTCCACATGGGCGAGGCGTTCGCCCGGGAAGGGCTGCAAATGGTAAACCTCATTTCCCATGGGACCGGTCATGTCATCGATCCCATGACCCACGCCTTGCAAATGGAGCGGATCGGCGAATACGCCGAAAAAGGCCTCGATCACGATCCGAAAGAGCTTCGCTTCGTCACTTGGAGCCTGAAATACCACCGCTGCCACTGGCTGGAATTGCTCGCGCTCGGCAAACACTACGAGCGCGCCGAGTTCAGGGCGACCGTGGGTGCGGACGGGACGCTCGAGGTCGCGGAGGTCCGGAACATCACCCGTTTCGCGATCCACCGCCCGCTTTCCGCGATCCGCATCGACGGGGCCGCCGTTTCCCTGCCGCCGCACCAGCCGGATGAGGCATTGGTCTTCAGCCGCCGCGACGGTGCCTGGCAATGTGACGGCCTGCGCCGCGAGATTACCCTTACCGGTAAACGCCCCGGTCTGCAGGGACCGATCGACGACGCCTTTGCGACCCCGTTTCTCTGCGTGCGCGGGACCGGCGCCCCGTGGAATGCAGAGGTGGACGCCTGGGCCGCCGCGAGCTTGCGCCGCTTCGAGTATGAATGGGCCCGCTACATGCGCGGCGACCTGCCGGTAAAGAACGATACCGAAGTGACGGAAGCCGATCTTCGTGATAAACATCTCATTCTCTTCGGGGATCCCGGGAGCAACGCCTGGATCGCGAAGGCCCTGCCGGGGCTCCCGGTGAATTGGAATCGCGACGAACTCCGCCTCGGGGATGAGGTAGAGTCCTCAACAGATCATGCCCCGGCCTTCCTCTTCGCGAGCCCGTTCGACGCGAATCGTTACCTTGTCATCAACAGCGGTCACACCTTTCATGAGGCGGAGTTTGCCGCCTTCAACTACTTGCTTTTCCCGCGCCTCGGAGACTGGGCCGTGGTGAAGGTCGCAGCGGGAGCGGACCAGTGGCAGCCGGGCGCTTCCGGGTTTCCCGAATCGATCGTCCGTGCCGGCTACTTTGACGAATCCTGGCGGAAGGCCGAACTTGTTGAGCCCTAGATAAACCCTATTATGACAAGAATCCTCATCGCCGAATGCAAACAGGAAGTCTCCACCTTCAATCCGCACCTGAGTGGCTACGGAGACTTCGGGGTGAGGCACGGCGAGGAGTTATTGCGTTACCATCGCACGGTGCGAAATGAAATCGGCGGAGCCCTGAGTGTTTTCGACGACTTGCCCGACGTGGAACTCGTCCCGGCCTACAGCGCCTTCTTTATCACCTCGGGCGGCACCCTCGCGAAGCCTGATTGGGAACGCATCGCCTCGGAATTTCTCGAGGAAATACGCAATGCTCCTCCGGTCGACGGGGTGTATTTCTGCATGCACGGCGCGATGGCGAGCGAAGTGGAACTCGATCCCGAGGGTTGGCTCCTCGCGGAGACGCGGAAGATCCTCGGTGAGGCCGTGCCCATCGTCGTCTCGCTCGATCTCCACGGCATCCTCACCGACCGCATGGTCGAGCACAGTGACGCGATCGTCGCCTACCACACCTACCCCCACGTTGATTTCTACGAGACAGGCCAGCGCGCCGCGCGTCTCCTTTTGCGCATCGTCGCGCGCGATGTGAAACCGGTCACGGCAAAGGTCGCCATCCCGGCTTTGGTGCGGGGCGACGAACTCATCACCGCGACGGGATCGTTCGGTGAAAGCATCCGCCTCGCGCAGGAGGTCGAGAACGGGCCCGGCGGGCTGTCAGCGGGCATGTTCATCGGCAATCCCTTCACCGATGTTCCCTCATTACAAAGCTACAGCTTCGTAGTCACTAACAATGATCCCGATCTTGCCGAAGGCGAGGCCCTACGTATCGCCGAAAGCTTCTGGTCAAACCACGGGAAAATGCGGGTGCCGCTCCTGAGTCTCGACGGGATGGCGGCGATTCTCTGCGGTCATCGTGACGGCGGAACCATCGCCATCGTCGATGCCGCAGACGCGACAAGCTCCGGCGCGTCGGGGGACAGTAACGCCGTGCTGCGCACCCTAGTGGAATCCGGATACCACGGTCGCACCCTGCTCCCCCTTGTCGATGAGCCCGCCGTGAAGGCCGCCTTCGCAGCGGGGATAGGCGCGATGGTCACGACCACGGTGGGAGGCACGCTCGACCCGAAACGATTTTCCCCGCTCTCGATCACCGCGACGGTGCGATTGCTTTCCGACGGACGCTTTCGCAGTGAATCCTTCGGCGAAGAGTGGCTCGCCGGACCGACCGCCGTGCTGGAGGCGGGGAACTTCACCCTCGTCGTGAGCAGTCATGCGGTGAATCTCTACGACCGCTCCTTCTTCCTCTCGCACGGTCAGGATCCGAGACGCTTCGATGCCGTGGTCGTGAAGTCGCCGCACTGCCAGCCCCACATGTATGCCGACTGGTGCGTTCGTATGGTGAATGTCGATGCGCCCGGATCCTCCAGCGCGAATCTGCCCTACCTCGGCCACACGCGCTGCCCCCGACCGATCTTTCCGCTTGATGCGGACGTCCCTTTCCATCCAACATCCAAACTCTTTTCCCGACCATGAAGATCACCGACATCCGTTGCGCAGGTTTGCGCGGAGCCACGCCTGAAGGCGGCTGGAGCAATGAACTGCGGCCCGACGACTGCGTTCACACGCTCATTGCCGTTCACACCGACGAGGGTGTGGTCGGACTCGGCAGTGTCTTCACCAACGACGCCCTCGTCCAGGCTTCACTGAATGTGCTGGAGCCGCTCTATCGTGGTGAGAACGCCCTCGAACCCGAGCGGGTCAGCGAGAAACTGCATCAGAATATGTTCTGGCTCGGGCGCGGCGGTTCGATGACCCATGCGATCAGCGGTATCGACATCGCCCTCTGGGACATCCTCGGTAAGGCGACAGGACAGCCCGTGGGGCGTTTGTTAGGAGGACGCTACCGCGAACGGGTCCAGCCCTATGCCTCGCTCCTCATGGATGAGCCGGAAAAGCTCCGCGACCATCTCCTCGCGGTCAAAGAGCAGGGCTTCCGCGCCTTCAAGATCGGCTGGGGGCCCTTCGGACGACGCAATGCCGCGACCGATGAGGCGATTGTCAAAGCCGCCCGCGAGGCGGTGGGAGCCGATTCACGGCTCATGGTTGATGCCGGAGGCAGCGATGCCTACTGGACGAACGGCTACAAGTGGGCGCTCAATACCGCGAAAATGCTGGCCGACTATGACGTGCACTGGTTCGAAGAAGCTCTCGATCCCGATGCCCTCGAAGATTACGCAAAGCTGCGCGAGCATTCGCCCGTGCCCATCGCCGGCGGCGAAGTCCTGACCCGTCGTCAGGCCTTCCAGCCCTTCCTCGAGGCCCGCGCTTTTGACATCATCCAGCCCGATGTGACGAAAGTCGGGGGGATCAGCGAGGAGAGACGCATCGCCTGGATGGCGCAGGAGCACGGGGTCCGTTTCATTCCCCATGGTTGGAACACGGCGGTCGGCCTCGCCGCGGATCTCCATCTGGCCTCCGCCTTTCCGGGCACCGACCTCGTTGAATACCTCACCGGTTCGCCTTTCATCGACGAAATCACCGTCGGCGGCTGGCAACTCGACGGCGACGGCATGCTCGCGATACCGACAACGCCCGGACTCGGGCTCGAGCTCGATCCCGAAGCGGTGAAGAAGTACACGCGGGGTGAGAAGCTGCTTTAGAATTTTCGCCTCTCACTACTCCGCCCATGCGGGAGACTTGGCAAAAACGAAAACGAGAGTAGCATCATGCACATGAAGTTCATCACCACTCTGGATCGCGATGAAGACGGCGTTCGGATAGCGGAATGCCCCTCCATCCCCGGTTGTGTCAGCCAGGGAAACACCCGAGAGGAGGCCTTCGCCAACATCCGCGAAGCCATTGTCGCCTGTCTGGAGGTTCGGGCGGAACGAGGCATGCCGCTGACCATTGAAACCCGGCAAGTGGTGTATTTCGCCTACTCCAACTGCAATTTCGCGAGCGAGCCGTAAAGCCCTCCCTGCTTTGCGATCAGCTCCTCGTGCGTGCCCCGCTCGATAATGGCCCCGCCTGACATCACCAGAATCTGGTCGCAGCGCCGCACCGTGCTGAGCCGGTGGGCGATGATGATGCTGGTGCGATTCTCCATCAGCTTGTCGAGAGCATCCTGGACGAGTCGCTCACTCTCGGCGTCGAGACTGCTCGTCGCTTCGTCGAGGATGAGAATGGCCGGATCGGCGAGGATGGCGCGGGCGATGGCGATGCGCTGACGCTGCCCGCCCGAGAGCTGGGCTCCCCGATCACCTACGAGGGTCTCGTAGCCCTCGGTGAAACCGACGATGAACTCGTGCGCATTGGCCTTTTTCGCCGCGCTCACGATTTCCTCTTCGCTCGCGTCGGGTTTACCATAGGCGATGTTCTCCCGGATGCTGCCGCCGAAGAGCAGGACCTCCTGCGGGACGAGGGCGAGATTGCGACGCAGCGCGGTCAGGGACATCTCCCGCACGGGCTGACCATCGATGAGGATCTCGCCCGTAGTCGGCTCGTAAAAGCGGAAAAGGAGAGCGATGCTCGTCGATTTGCCCGAACCGCTCGGCCCGACGAGGGCGATGTGCTGACCGGCCGCCGCCGAGAGATCGAAGTCGCGCAGGACTACCGCCTCGGGTCGCGAGGGATAGGAAAAACTGACGTCACGCATCTCAATCGCGCCTTTAAATCTCGCCACCGGAATGGAGGGATCTTCCTCGGGCTCCGTCTCGTCGTGCAGGATCTCGCGGACCCGCTCGGTCGCCCCGAGGGCACGCTGGAGCTGGGTGATCAGCTCGGGGAACGCCATGAACGACGCCGCGACCATCCCGGTGAGTCCGGCGAACTGGGTCAGCGCTTCATTGCCGATGGAGCCGTCGTTGAGCATTTTCATCGCGAACCAGGTCACGAGAATGAGGGCGACACTGAAGGCAAAAATGATGAAAGAGATGAACGACGCCCGCGGCACGGCAGCTTTGATCACGGTGCGCAGGTATTCGCCGAGATTCTTGTCGTAGCGTGCCAGTTCGTAGGCCTCGTTGCGGAAGGCTTTAACACTCACGATACTCTGGAGGCTCTCATCGACGACGACCTGCGAGGCGGCGAGATTGTCCTGCGCGCGGCGGGTCAACTTACGGATACGGGAGCCGAAGATCGCGATCATCACGATGACGACGGGGATCGTACCTATCATGAAGAGCGAGAGCTTCACCGACATCTGCAGCAGCAGGACGAGGCTGAGGAGCAACATCACGGAATGCCGGATCAGCATGGGGATCGTCACGACGAGCGTCTCGCGCATCGCCTCGACGTCATTCGCGAGGCGCGAGGCGAGCTCCCCGACGCGGCGTTGGTTCAGCGTCGCCATGGGCAGGCGGATGATGCGGGAGAAAGTATCGAGTCGCAGAGCCGCGAGGGCGCGCTCGGAGGCTTTGGCGAAGAGCAGGATGCGCCAGAAAGCAATGAAGGCCTGCACCGAGATGATCGCGACGAGGAACCAGAGCGTGTCATTTACCTCTGCCATCCACTCGGGACCGCTCGCGCCGCCGATGCCTTTCCCGGCCAGGGCTGCGAGCTCTTTGATGAACCAGATCGTCAGCCCGCCAGTGATCGCGAGGGCGATGAGCGCGGGGACGAAGACGCGGGAATGCGGTCGCAGGTAGGTGAGAAAAAATCCCGCTTCTTTCCACGCGGCGCGGTCCCAAAGCTTTTTGCTGGCTCGTTCTTCTTCTGGCATGTCGATCGGGGTTTCACCGGGAATTGGCAACTATACGCCCTTCCCCGGAGGCCGGAAGCATGCAGCGCCTTTGCCACCTTGTCAGCCGGTCATTTCATCCCCAGCCGAACACACCCGCGGCATCACGCAAAGGCAAGGCCGAACAGAGCGGTCTTTTATTATGGTAATTATAACATTTTAGAGGATAATTAACATCTCGCCAACCTGATCAACGGGATCGCGACCCCCGTCAATACAACGCAAAAATCCGACCAGGTCTTTTCGCATCTTCCTGAAAACCAAAATGTCCAAGCCAGCGGCGAGGCCATCACCCACACCCTCAGGAAGTAATCTGCTCCTCTCCGCGAGGAATCTGGCACCTCGACGGCGGTTCCGACTACGGCGCCACCAGCAGCGGAAAAGACCTGAAGAGGTGGCAAATCTGGTTGCAATAACCATAATAATCATTATTTTTGTTATTCAAGTCAGCTTGAAGAGTATTATTTTTGATTGCAGGAACCAACGATGAACTCAATTTTTACAACAATTACCGGAATTGCGACACTTTCAGGGTGTAACCATTTCAAATGAGAGTTTTAGGATTTCAGACCGATATCGCCTGGGAGGACAGGTCGGCCAACTTTTCGCGAATCGAGGCGATGGCTCACGAAGCCGGACCGATCGAGCCCGGCTCGTTGGTTGTCTTCCCCGAACTCTCGACCTCTGGATTCACGATGAATGTGGCCGCCGTCGCTGAACCCCAGGACGGGGAGTCGGCGCTGTTTTTTTCCTCCTTCGCGAAGAAACATGGGTGCCATGTCATCGCCGGTCTCGCCGTCGCGAGAGACGAACCGGGCCTCGCCGCCAACGAAGCAGTGTGCTTTTCCCCCGACGGAACCGAAATCGCCCGCTACCGCAAGATGAATCCTTTTGTCGTCGCGGGGGAAGAGCAGCACTACCCTGCCGGTAAATCACCGGTGGTCTATCAGATCGGTGATTGGAAGGTCGCGCCGCTGATCTGCTACGACCTACGTTTTCCCGAGCCCTTCCGCACCGCCACGGCGATGGGGGCCGAGCTCCTCGTCGTGATCGCGAACTGGCCGGTCATCCGGGTCGATCACTGGACAACGCTCCTGCGCGCGCGAGCTATCGAAAATCAGACCTATGTCGTCGGGGTGAACCGCACCGGCACCGACCCGACCCTCGAGTATCCCGGAGCCAGCATCATCGTCGGTCCCCAAGGCGAGATCCTCGCCGCCGCCAACGACTCAATCTCGGTCCTTACGGCCTCGCTTGATCGAGAGAAACTCGTGAACTGGCGCCGCGATTTCCCCGCGATCAGCCACCTGCTGTCGAGCTCCTGATTTCCCATTTTCTATTCGCCCTTGTGAATTCTCCCCGACAACTCCCCATCCACGTCAGCGCGACCTTCACTGCGGATCCTCTGCAGGGACCCCTCGCGTACTGGATGAATCTGCTCGGGCTCGATGCCTCGATCTCCTTTGCCGGATACGGTCAGATCCTCCAGGAAGCTCTCGATCCCTCGAGCGTGAGCGGCTTCCTCGCCGCCGGTGGATTTAATCTCTTTCTCGTTCGGCCCGGCGATCTTAGTGACAACGACGCTGCCGATGTCGTCAAGGAAATCACCGACGCTCTCGCCGGTCTCTCAGCGCGATCCGGGGCGACACAGATACTCGTCTTTTGCCCGGGGACGGTGAGCAACGATACGATCGAAGACGCCGCGGTCGAGTCGCTCAGCGGCATCGCGAACGTGGAGGTGATCCCTTCGAGGACCCTCGCTGAACACTATCTGGTGAGCGATCCCTTCGATCCCGAGGCGGAGCGCTCGGGGAAGATCCCGTTTACCGAGCCGATGTTTGCCGCGCTCGCCACGATGCTGGCGCGAAGAATCAGCCTGCGCACGCGGCCCCCGGAAAAAGTCCTCGTGCTCGATGCGGACAACACGCTCTGGGGCGGCATCGCAGGCGAGGATGGTCCCGCCGCACTGCGCATGGACGGACCGTGGAAGACCCTGCGCGAATTCGCCCTGACAAAACGCGAAGGCGGCCTCCTCCTTTGTCTCTGTTCGAAGAATTAGGAGTCCGACATGGACCGTGTTTTTAAAGAACGGGCCGACGAACTCATCCTGAAACGCGCGGATTTCACCGGCTGGAGGGTTAACTGGAATCCCAAGTCGCAGAGCATCCGCGAACTGGCCGGGGAGCTCAATCTCGGTCTCGACAGCTTTGTCTTTCTCGATGACAACCCCGCCGAGATTGCCGAAGTCGCGGCCCGCTGCCCGGGTGTCCTGACCCTGACATTACCCGAATCACCGGAAGCAATTCCCTCTTTCCTGCAACATCTCTGGGCTCTCGATTTGGCGAATACGACCGCCGCCGACGCGAACCGGGCCGACTTCTACCGGCATGAATCGGCCCGCCGGGAACTGCGCAAGGCTGCGCCGGGCTTCGCGGATTTCCTCCGCGGACTCGAACTCCATGTCGAGATCTCCGAAGCGACTGCTGACGACCTCCCCCGCATCGCCCAGCTCACGAAGCGGACGAATCAGTTCAATGCCAATCCCCTGCGGCTCGACGAGTCGGACCTCGTGCAGCGACTCGAGTCGGGCGCGACATGCCTCACCGTTCAGGTCGCGGATCGTTTCGGTGACTATGACCTCGTCGGTGCGATGCTCTACACCTTTGACGAAAAGGCCGATACGCTGGCAGTCGAGCTCTTCATGCTGAGCTGCCGTGCCATGAGCAAGGGCGTCGAGCGGGCCATGCTCATCACTCTGGGCGCACGCGCACGCGATCTCGGCGCCGAGTCTGTCGAGGTCCGGTATCTCGAGACGGACCGCAACGAACCCTGCCGTCGCTTTTTCGAAAGTGTCGGAGGTTTCACCCTTCCCGCCTACGAGGCTGCCGAGCTTTCCCCCGTTCCGCCGGAGCCGGAGGAAAACACATCCGTCACGCTCGCGGCCGACGTCACCACAGCCCGGAGCACTCCCCTTTTCGACGCTGACCTCGCCCAACGCATCGCCACCGAGCTGAACGATCCGCAGGTCGTCCACGCGCAGGCTACGGCGGTGAAGCGTCCCCGCCCTGAACTTTCCCAGGCCCTCGTGAAGCCGGGGACGGTCACCCAGAAACTCCTCGCCGCGATCTGGCAGGATATCCTCGGCGTCGAAGAGATCGGGCTCGACGATCCTTTCTCCGCTCTCGGCGGCAGCTCGATTCAACTCGTGCGCCTCCACGTCCTGCTGAAGCGTGAGTTCGGCTCGACTCTGGGACTCGTCGAGCTATTCGAGCTCCCCACCATCGCGGTGCAGGCGATCCGACTCGACGCCGGTCAGGCAAGCGCTGCCTCCGACAAAATGGCGGAGACTTTCTCCGATAACGCTGACGACGACGCGGTCGCGATCATTGGCATGGCTCTGCGCGTCCCCGGGGCAAATGACCCGATCCAGTTCTGGAAAAACATCGTCGGCGGGGTCGAGTCGATTTCGCGATTCACTCAGGACGAGATCGAGTATCCCGAAGAGTTCGACAAGCCCGGCTACGTGCCGGTGAAAGGGCTCATCGACGACATCGATAAATTTGACGCCTCCTTCTTTGGCGTTCTCCCCAAAGACGCGAAGATCATGGACCCGCAGCAGCGGATCTTCCTCGAACTCGCGTGGGAGGCGATGGAGCGGTCGGGCTACACGCCCGAGACCCACACCCAGCGCATCGGCGTCTACGGTGGAGCCTACTTTGACACCTATCTGCTCGCCAATCTGTGCACGGACCGCGCCTTCCTCGCGGATCTGATTCCCCAAATTCAGGTCGGCTCGCTCCAGACGGAGCTGGGCAATGACAAGGACTACCTCGCGACGCGCGTTGCTTTCAAAATGAATCTGCGCGGTCCGGCGATGACGCTCCAGACCGCCTGTTCGACCTCCATGGTCGCGATCATTGAGGCCTGTCGCGCGATCCGTTCGGGTCTCTGCGACATGGCGCTCGCCGGCGGCGTCACCGTGACGCTGCCCCTGAAACGCGGCTATTTCTACACCGAGCAGGGCATGCTCTCGGGCGACGGACATTGCCGCGCCTTTGATGAAAAAGCCACCGGCACGGTCTTCGGCAATGGCGCCGGAGTCGTCATGCTGAAGCGCCTCAGCGATGCCATCCGCGACCGCGATCACATCCATGCCGTCATCCGCGGCACGGGCATGAACAACGACGGCGGGGTGAAACACAGCTACACCGCTCCCAGTGTCGAAGGCCAGGTCGACGTCATCCGCATGGCCCATCGCGACGCCGGTATCGAGGCCGACACGATCGGCTACATCGAAGCCCACGGCACCGGCACACCTCTCGGCGATCCCATCGAGGTCACCGCTCTAACAAAAGCCTTCCGCGCCGCCGGTGTGGAGGAAAATCAATTCTGCGCCCTCGGCTCGCTGAAGACCAATATCGGCCATCTCGACGTCGCCTCGGGCGTGTGCGGGCTCATCAAGACCGCGCTCTCTCTGGAGAACGCGGTCCTGCCGCCCATCCTCCACTATCAGAAACCAAATCCGAAGATCGATTTCGCGAACAGCCCCTTCTTCGTCAACGCGCAACTCACTCCCTGGACAACCGGTCGGGGCGGACAACCTCGCCGCGCCGGCATCAGCGCCTTCGGCGTAGGCGGGACCAATGCCCACGTCGTGCTGGAGGAGGCGCCCCTCGTGACCTCGACCGACTCGTCCCGCCGTCATCAGCTTTTCCTCCTCTCCGCCCGCACCGAAGAGGCCCTCGCAAAAGCCTCGGAAAATCTCGCCGCCTTTGCCGCCACTTCGCGTGATATCTCCACTTCCGATGCCGCCTGGACGCTCGCGATCGGTCGCAAGCCCTTCCGCTGTCGTCGTTCTGTCGCGGCGGAGAGTTTCGAAGCTCTCGCGGTTGCTCTAACAGCAGGCAACGGAGTGACCGGTCTTGCCGAGCGCAGCAATCCTCCCGTCCATTTCCTCTTCCCCGGCCAGGGTTCCCAGCATGTCAACATGGGCTGCGTTTTCTATGAGTCCGAGCCACGCTTCCGCGATCTCGTCGATCATTGCTCGGAGATCCTGCGACCGCTCCTCGGCCTGAATCTGACCGATGTCCTCTACCCGGCCGAAGGCGCTGATCTCGAGGCCGCATCGGATCAGTTGAAACACACCGTGCTCGCCCAGCCTGCCATCTTTGTGATCGAGTATGCCCTCGCCGATCTCTGGCGTCACTGGGGCGTCGCGCCGACGGCGATGATAGGACACAGCGTCGGCGAATTCGTCGCTGCCTGTCATGCCGGCGTTTTCGATCTGGAAAGCGGCCTGAAACTGCTCGCCGCCCGCGGCCGGCTCATGGGAGACTTGCCCGGCGGGGGCATGCTTTCGGTGCGTTTGTCAGAGTCGGATCTCCTCGCCCGTCTCCCCGACAGTCTCGACCTCGCGGCGGTGAACGGCCCGTCGCTCTGTGTCGTCGCGGGACCACGGGACGAGCTTAAAATATTCTCCGAAGCACTCGAAGCCGACGGCGTCATCGCCCAGACCCTGCACACTTCGCATGCCTTCCATTCCCGGATGATGGATCCGGTGATCGACCTTTTTGCGGCGGCCGTCGAGGGGATCACCCTCTCCGCCCCGAACATCCCCATCCTCTCGACCGTGACCGGAGAATGGCTTACGGAGAAGGAGACGACCGATCCGCTCTACTGGGCGAAACACCTCCGCGAGCCGGTGCGTTTCCATCGCTCTGTCGTGACCCTCGGCGCGGAAAAACCCGAGCAACTTTTCGTCGAAGTCGGCCCCGGCCAGACCCTCACCGGACTCGCCCGCCAGTCGCTCGACCGCAAGGCCGGTCATCTCGCAGTCTCGACCTGCCGCCACGTCAAAGAGACCGGCTGCGACCACGCCAACATGCTCGAGTCCCTTGGCAAACTGTGGACTGCCGGAGTCGAGGTCGACTGGGCTGCATTTTACGCAGCCGAGACCCGCAAGCGCGTCGTCCTGCCAACCTATCCTTTTGAACGGAAACGCCACTGGGTCGAAGCGACTCCGATGACAGATGTCACCCCAGCCCCCGCACCCCCCCCCGTCTCCTCCCCTGCCCCGCTTTCTCTTTCTGAACCGATTTCAGCCGTCACTGTCATGAGCACTCCCGCCCCCACTTGCCGCCGCGGAACGATCGCCACTGCGATCCGCGCCGTCCTCACCGAACTCTCGGGCATCCCCGAAGAGGAACTTGCCGGTGACGCCTCCTTTCTCGAGCAGGGCTTCGACTCACTGCTGCTGACTCAGGTGAGCAAGGCCCTCCAGAATGAGTTTACGATGGAAATCAATCTGCGGAATCTCATGAGCGAACTCTCCAGCATCGACGCGATGGTGAGCCACCTCGATGCCGGTCTTCCGTCGGATCGCTACCGTGATGCCGTCGCGGAAAGCCCTGCGCCCGTCGCGGCTCCTGACCAGGCAGCGATGCCTGCGGTTTCCTACGCTGCCCCCGCTCCCTCGGCCATGCCCGCTTTCAGCGTCCCGGCTCTCGGAAACGGCAGCGTCATCGAGGGCGTCATCGCCCAGCAGCTCGAACTGATGCGCCAGCAAATCACCCTGTTGCAGGGAGGAGCTTTCGTTGCTTCTACCTCTACTCCGTCAGCGGCATCAGCGGCTCCCGCGAAACCAACCCCAGCCCCCACCGCCGAAACCTCCTCCTCCAACGTCTCGGCCCCAACCACGACGATCAATCGCAACCTGGACGAGACGCTCAACGACCGCCAGCGGCACCACCTCGACGGTCTATCGCGAAGACCCGCACCTCGAAGGAGCTCACCGCGAAGTATCGCCAATGGCACGCCGACCCGCGCACCGTCTCCGGCTTCAATCGCCGATGGAAGGAAATGATCTATCAGATCTCCGTCAAAAAATCAAAAGGCTCTCGTCTCCTCGATGTCGATGGCAATGAATACATCGACCTGCTCAACGGCTTCGGGCCGAACTTCCTCGGTCACTCGCCCGACTTTGTCACCGAGGCGCTCAAAGCCCAACTCGACCGCGGCGTCGAGGTCGGCCCCCAGTGCGCCACCGCGATGGAGGCCGCGCAGCTCTTCTGCGAGATCACCGGCAACGAGCGTGCCAGCTTCGTCAACACCGGCTCCGAGGCGGTCCAGGCCGCGATGCGACTCGCTCGCACCGTCACCGGTCGGGACAAGATTGTCATCTTCACGAAAGACTACCACGGTAATTTTGACGAAGTGTTAGTCAAAGGAGTCGGCTCGGGCGATACGATCCGCTCGCTCCCCATCGCGCCAGGCATTCCCCGACGTGCCGTCGATGACATGATCGTGCTGCCCTATGGCACCGACGAAGCCCTCGAGATCATCCGCGCCCGTGCCCACGAGCTCGCCGCGGTCATCATCGAACCCGTGCAGAGTCGTCGCCCCGAGTTCCAGCCGGTCGAGTTCGTCCGCGCCGTCCGCGAGATCACTCGCGAGTGCGGCGCCGTCTTTGTCTTCGACGAAGTCATCACCGGCTTCCGCACCGGACCGCGCGGCGCACAGGAGTTCTACGGCGTCGACGCCGACATCGCCACCTACGGTAAAGTCGTCGGCGGCGGCATGCCTCTGGGAGTGGTCGCCGGCAGGGCGGAATACATGGACACCTTCGACGGTGGCATGTGGCAGTATGGCGACGATTCTTTCCCGGAAAAAGGCGTCACTTTCTTTGCCGGTACTTTTGTCAGGCATCCCCTCGCGATGGCGGCAGTGAAGGAAGTCCTCCTTCACCTCAAAGCCAAAGGACCCGACTTCTGGCAGGGCGTGCGTGACAAGGCGAACCGACTCGCCACGACCGTGGACAAGATGTTCGTCGAGGCCGGCGCGCCCATCCGCATGCCCAACTTCGGCTCACAGATGTTCATCCGCGTGGCCGAAGACCACAAGTATGCGAACCTCTTCTTTTTCCATCTGCGGAACAAGGGCGTCTTTCTCCTCGAAGGTTTTCCGACCTACATGACGGCGGCGCACACCGACGCGGACATCGACTACGTCATCGCCGCGTTCCGCGAATCCCTCGCCGAGATGCAGGAGGGCGGGTTCTTCGAAGTGCCGGCAGGCTACGAAGCTCTCCATCTCAACGGCTCGCGTCTGAGCGGTCCGCCCCGTCTCCTCACGCAGATACAAGACGCCGCGCTCGAGGCACCTGCTCTCCCCTTGCCAACCGCCGCGGCAAAACTGCCCTCTCTTACGACGCCGAAGATTTTCCCCATGACCGAACCTCTCGCCGAGGTCTGGCTGGCGTCGCAGATCAGTACGAACGCCTCGCTCAGCTTCAACGAGATCAACATCGTGACCCTGCGCGGTGACCTCGATCTCGCGGCACTGAAGGCGTCTCTCCAGGATGTGACGGATCGCCACGACGCCCTGCGCGCCATCTTTCCCGCGAGCGGCGAGGGCTTCACGGTGCGTCCGCAGATGACTCTCAAGCTGCCTCTCCATGATGTTTCCGCATTGAGTGACGGGGAAAAATCCGGTGCTGTCGAAGAGACTCTCGACGAGGAGCGCGAGACCCCCTTTGACCTCGAAAATGGTCCGCTCTTCAGGGCGCGACTGCTAAGGCTGGCCCCGGAAGAACATCTGCTCATCCTCAACGCAAACCACCTCGCCTGCGATGGCTGGTCCTACATCATCCTTCTGCGCGAACTCGGCCAGTGCTACAATGCCCGACGCGCCGGAACCACGCCCGCTCTCTCACCCTCGCCCGCCTTTGATGACTACTGCGCCGCAGCCATCGTGAGGGAGGCCGCGCAGGATGGCGGACGCGATGAGTCCCACTGGCTGCAGGAGTTCTCTACACCGGTCCCACCGCTGAACCTGCCCACCAACTACCAGAGCTCACACGAGCCCGATTACCGCTGCGACACCATCGCCGACCTTTTCTCCCCGGCCGAGATGCGCGAACTCAGAAAAGCGGCCGGCAAATCCGGAGCGACTCTCTTCGGGCTGCTCATGAGCGCCTATCAGGTCCTCCTTCACCGCATCAGTCGTCAGCAGCGGTTTGTCGTCGGTTTCCCCACCGCCGGCCAGAGCGGCACCGGCAATGAGAATCTCGTCGGCCATTGCGTCAATTTCCTGCCCTTCGTTGCCGAGATCGAGGAGGAGATCCCCTTTACCGACTTTCTCAAGCGAACCCAGGGCCGCCTCCTCGATGCCCTCGATCATCAGGACTTCACCTATGGTCGTCTCATTAAAAAATTCGGGAGCGATCGTCGCCCCAAAGTGGAGGCCGTTTTTAACCTCGAACGTGTCGACGACTCCCTCGCCCTCAACGGACTCAGCACCGAAGTGCGTGAAATCGAGCGAGGTTACACAACGAACCCGCTGTTACTGAAAGCCCGTGAATACGAAGCCGGCCTCGAGCTGCGCTTCGACTTCCAGACCGCGCTCTTCAGCAGGGAGACTGTCGCCCAGTGGCTCGCCACCTATCGCGCCATCCTCGAAGCTATCGTCGCCACTCCCACCGCGCCCGTCTCAAGCCTCGCTGCGTCGATCAGTCCTTCCCAACTCGCGTTGCTGAACGAGTGGAACGATACGACCACCACCTATCCGCGCGAAAAAACGGTGTCACAATTGTTTGACGAAGTCGCCTCTCAGCGCGGCGAGGCTATCGCGCTCCGCCACGAAGGCGGTGAAATGAGCTACCGCGAACTCTCGGCTCTCACCGATCGCATCACCGCCAGCCTGCTCGAAGCCGGTGCAAAGCCGGGCACCCGCATCGCCGTCTTTGTTGAGCGATCTCCGCAACTCATCGCCTCGCTCTTAGCGGTCATGAAGACAGGCGCCACCTACCTGCCTCTCGATTACGAATATCCCGAGGACCGCATCCGCTTCATGCTCGAAGACAGCGGAGCGATCCTCGCGATCACACAGGAAAGCTGGCGCGCCCGTCTCCCGCGCGACCTTGCCACACTCGACGTGAAGGCAGCAGCCGCACACTCCGGCACCCTCCCGACCGCCGGCCTCCCCGGTGATGCAACGAGCGCCGCCTGTGTCCTCTACACCTCGGGCTCGACCGGCACCCCCAAGGGCACACTCACGACCCACCGCAGCATCGTGCGGCTGGTGAAGAATTCGAACTTCTGCGAGCTCAGCGAAAAGGAAACGCTCCTGCAGGCCTCGAGCATTTGCTTCGACGCCTCACTTTTCGAGATCTTCGGTGCACTCCTCAACGGCGGTGTCCTCGCCCTCCCGGAGGCAGGGCGTCTCACCATAGACGTCATCTCCAACGCCCTGACAAAACATCAGGTCACGACGCTCTGGCTCACGGCCGGTCTCTTCCAGATCATGGTCGACGAGACGCCCGAGTCTTTCGTCGGATTGCGCCAGCTCCTCAGCGGAGGTGACGTTATGACACCCGACCACGCCGAACGCCTTCTTTCGGAGCATCCGGGGATACGCCTCATCAACGGCTACGGTCCGACCGAGAACACCACCTTCACGACCTGCCACACGGTCACCCGCGCGGACTTTTCCTCGGGCTGCATTCCGATAGGCAGACCGATCGCCAATACGACCGTCTGGATCCTCGACGCCCATCGCCAACCCGTGCAGCCCGGACTTGCCGGTGAATTATGGACCGGTGGCGACGGGCTTTCGGCGGGATACCTCGGCAACCCTGCTCTGACTGCAGAGAAATTCCTCCCCGATCCCTTCAGTGACGCGCCCGGTGCCCGACTCTATCGCACCGGTGATCTCTGCCGGTTCCGCCACGACGGGAACATCGAGTTCCTCGGGCGCATCGATCATCAGGTGAAGATCCGGGGATTCCGCGTCGAGCCGGGTGAGATCGAGGCCAACCTCGGACGTCACCCCCATGTCGGCCAATGCAAGGTCGTCGTTCGCGGCAACAATGCGGCGGAGAAATCCCTCGCTGCCTATGTCTCACCGCAGAACGGAGTGAAGCCGACCTCCGCCGAGCTGCTCGGCTTCCTGCGCGGAAGACTCCCGGAATACCTCATCCCCTCGGCCATCGTCGTGATGGACGAGCTGACTCTCAACGCCAACGGCAAGATCGATACCCGTTCATTGCCCGAGCCCGGCATCACCACTACGACGGGACTCTTCGATCCTGACCGACCACTCACTGAAACCGAGCTCGCTCTCACGGCGTTGTGGAAAGAGCTCCTGCGCACCGGCGAGGTCGCACTCGACGACGACTTTTTCACCCTCGGAGGCCACTCCCTCCTCGGTATGAAACTCTTCGTCCGCATCCAGAAGACCTTCGACGTGGTCCTGCCCCTCGCAGCCCTCTTCCGCGCCCCCAGCGTGCGCCGGCTCGCCGCGCTCATTGACGAAAAGCAGGCCGAAGCGCGCCCTACCGTGAAAACCGGGGAGCCGGTTGGTCCGATCAAGGTCACCGCGATCACGACTAACACTATTGCCGACACCACTGTCGCGATCCAACCTTACGGTGATCTGCCGCCACTTTTCGCCGTCCATGGCGGAGACGGTGGAATCTTATTTTACGGGAACCTCGCGGAACGTCTCGGGAATGACCGCCCCTTTTACGCCTTCGAAGCGCCCGCTCTCACCGCCGGCGGTCCCCTCCATGAGGAGTCAGTCGAGGAGACTTCAGCGAAGTACCTGAGCGAAATGCGCAAGGTGAGGCCGCATGGTCCCTACCTCCTCTGCGGATATTCCTTCGGCGGCGTCGTAGCCTACGAGATGGCCTGCCAGATCATCACGGCCGGGGAAGAAGTCGAATTTCTCGGCCTCGTCGATACCGATAACCCCGCCTACGACGCCCGCAAACTCAGCCTCTCCGAGCGCGTCGCGGTGAACTGGACCCGGCGCAACGGCAACTCGGCCGGAGCTCTCGAGAAATTCGGCAACCTCAGCAAAAGGATCAGTAGCGGACTCGCCTATCGCCTCTTCTTCGAGGCCGAGGACGCCGTCGCCCGTCACCTGCCCGACGCCAAGAGCCCCGGATGGCTGCGCCAGGTTCAGCTGCGCAAAGCGCACGAGCGCGCTATGGAGGCCTACGTCCCGGACTCGTTCGCCGGGAAATTGACCCTCTTCCGCGCCATGGTAGGGAACGATAAATTCGAGATCGGCGACGACTACGGCTGGAGGGGTCTCGTCGACGAACTCGAAATCATCGGCGTCCCCGGAAACCACATCAGCATCTTCCACAACGATAACATCGAGGGCGTCTCCGAAGCCTTCCGCCAGTCTCTCGCGAAGGCTGGCAGCGGAGTGATCATGTAACCTTCCCGCTCCCCCGGAACCGGGCACGAAAGTGTCCTGGAGTCATGCTGGTGAGGCGCCGGAAATGGCGGGTGAAATGGCTCTGATCATGGTAGCCCGTCTCCAGCGCGATCTCGCCGACCGCACGATCGGTGTGGATGAGGAGCTGTCTCGCCTTTTCCACCCGTAGGGAATGCAGGAAGCGGGTCGGCGACATTCCGAAGAGGAAAGTGAACTGCCGGTTGAAATGCGTCGATGAGATCCCGGCGAGCCGGGCCATCTCACTCATGGGAACGGACGAGGTGTAATTCTCCTCCAGATGACGAATCACCGGAGCGAGTCCGCGGAATTGCTTTTCGCGATCTTCCGGCGTCTCGATCGCATACCGCACCCCCGCGATGCCGATGACATCGCCCGCCTCGTCGCGGAGCGGTACTTTGCTGGAATTGAACCAGCCCGGCCGCCCCGAACGATCGACCACAAACCAGACTTGATTCGTCAGGGACAGACCCCGCTCCATCACCCGGCGATCTTCCGCGATGTAGGCATCAGCCATCACCGCCGGATGAAAGTCGCGGTCCGTCCGCCCCAGGAGCCCCTCCGGATCCCCGATTTCCTTGGCCACGAGCATCGCCCGGTTCGCCGCGATGTAGCGACTCTCGCGATCCTTCGCATAAAAGATCACCCCCGGCAGATAGTCGAACAACTCGATCAACGCCGCCGCCGCCGGGCGTTTCTCGAAAAAAGGCCGGTAAAAATGGAGTTGTGGAGTCGACTCTGCCATGGGCAAAACATACCAAAATTACCGAAGTGCGCTACAAGACCTTTGCTCTTCCTTATGGCATCTTTTCCAATGCTGATCGGATTCCTCCACCGAACGACCTTCGCCCTGACCTTGCTCCTGGCCTCCGTCTCTTGCGGCACCATCGCGACCGCTCAGGACAAAGTCAGCTTCAGCCGCGAGGTCCTGCCCATCCTCTCCGACCGATGCTTTCACTGCCACGGTCCCGACCCCAGCCATCGCAAGGCCGACCTGCGCCTCGATGACGAGAGCGAAGCAAAGCGCGATCGCGACGGGTTGAAAATCATCGCCGTCGGCGACCTCACCGCGAGCGAACTCTGGCAGCGGCTCATCACAGACGACGAGGATGAAATCATGCCGCCGCCCGACTCCCATCGCAAAGCCCTCAGCGAGTCCGAGCGGGACATCATGCGACGCTGGATCGAAGAGGGAGCGGTCTGGGGCAAACACTGGGCCTTTGAAAAAACCGTCCGCCCAACCCTGTCAGGTCCCGGACTCAACCCTGTTGACTTATTTGTCCGCAAGCGCCTCGAGAGAGAAGGTCTCTCCCCCGCTCCTCCCGCCCCGGCGAAAGTGCAACTGCGTCGCCTCAGCTTTGGGCTCACCGGCCTGCCTCCCACGCCGGGTGAGGTCCGCGCCTTTGCCGGGAGCGCCGATCCCGCCGCCTGGGAAAAAGAAGTTGATCGTCTCCTCGCCTCCCCTCACTATGGCGAAAGACTCGCGATGTGGTGGCTCGACGCGGCGCGCTACTCCGACACCGACGGTTTCCAGGGTGACGCCGAGCGCACTAACTGGCCCTGGCGTGACTGGGTCGTCGAAGCCTTCAACCGCAACCTGCCCTTTGATCAATTCACCATCGAGCAGTTCGCCGGTGATCTCCTGCCCGATGCCACGCCCGACCAGATTCTCGCGACCTGCTTTCACCGCAATCACATGACCAATGGCGAAGGCGGTCGCGATCCCGAAGAGTCCCGCATCGACTACGTCATCGACCGTATCAACACCACCGGCACCGTCTGGCTCGGTCTCACCCTCGGCTGCACCCAGTGCCACACCCACAAGTTCGACCCGGTGAGTCACGAAGACTACTACCGGCTCTTCGCCTACTTCAACAGCATCAACGAAGACGGCAAAGCCGGGAGTAACGCCGTCCCCTATCTCGACTACCAGTCCGCCCTCGCGCCGCGTGCCGTCGCCGAGATGACCGCCCATGTCGAATCGCTCAAGCCACGCGAAGCGACCGCCCGCGCCGCCGCCGAAAAACGCTTCGGGACCTGGCTCGCGGATACCCTGACAAAGCTGCCAACGGATTACAGGGCATGGAAGAATGCGGCCCCTCTCTCCGTGAAATCGGTCGAGGGCACGGAGTTCCGCATGGAAAACGACGCCATCGTCCAGGCGACCGGACCTCACCCGAATCAGGACGACTATCACCTCACCGTCGGATCGGCCGATCTCCCCCCGCGCCTCACCGGCTGGAGACTCGAGGTCTTTCCCCATCCCGACCACACCGGCGGCAAGCTGAGCCGGGGCAAAGACGGGGAGTTCATCCTCACCAACGTCAAGCTCCTCGTGAAGCGAAAAGGTGAGTCCCAGGTGCGGGACATCGAGATGCGGGGCGCTGTCGCCGACTTCCAGCGCGAGGTCAAAGGCCGCAACTACGGCCTCGTCAAAGACACCCTCGACGACGACCCGCGCAATGGCTGGACGACCGAGTCGAGCGATCCGAAAGCAACCCACACCGCTGTTTTTGAACTCAAAGAACCTCTCGTCCTCGATCCGGACGAGGAGCTGGTTTTTGCCCTCCTTCATCGCTCCACCGGCGGCGATGCAAACCTCGGTCGCTTCCGCCTTTCACTCACCTCCGAAGCCGGGGAGACGGTCCGCAGCGTCACGACCTCGCCTCTCGAAGAAGCGGCAAGGAAAAACGGCAATCTCGACGAGGCTCTTACGAAGCGTCTCCTCGCCCAGTATCTCGTCGATGATCGTGAATATCAGGTCGCTCTTGATCAACTTAACGAAGCGAACCGGCAGCTCGCCGAAACGAAAAAAGCCGCCGGAAAAACCAAAGTCATGGTCCTCTCGGAACTCCCCGAACCCCGCGAGACCCACATCCTCGAACGCGGCGTCTGGGATGCCAAAGGGGCCGTCGTGAAACCGGGCGTCCTCCCCGCGATTCTCCCCCGGCCCGATGACCAGTCCCGCACCCGCCTCGATCTCGCTGAGTGGATCGTCGATGCGGAGAATCCTCTCACCGCCCGCGTCACCGTGAATCATCTCTGGCAATTATTGTTCGGTCAGGGACTAGTCCGTTCGACCGAGGACTTCGGACTCCAAGGCGAACTCCCGACCCACCCCGAACTCCTCGACTGGCTTGCCGTCGAACTGATCGAGAGCGGCTGGGACCTTCGCCACCTCCTGCGGATCATCGCCACCAGTGAGACCTATCGCCAGAGCAGCGACGTTTCCCCCGAGCAACTCGAGAGCGATCCCGCGAACCGTCTCCTCGCCCGCGCCCCGCGCTTCCGTCTGCCCGCCTGGATGATACGCGACAATGCCCTGCGATCCTCCGGTCTGCTCAATCCCGCTCTCGGCGGTCCGCCCGTGAAACCCTGGCAGCCCGAAGGCGTCTGGGAAGAGATCTTCATGGGCCGCTATACCTACCAGCCCAGCGTCGGCCCCGCCCAGTATCGACGGACCCTCTATGCTTACTGGCGCCGCTCGAGTTCACCCACCTTCCTTTTCGACAGCGCCCAGCGCCGCGTCTGTGAAGTGCGGATGAACCTGACAAACACCCCGCTCCAGGCCCTCACCCTCCTCAACGACACCGGCATGCTCGAAGCCTCCCGCGTCCTCGCGGATACCGTCCTCACGATCACCGAACCCGACGCCGCCCTCGATCAACTCGCCCTGCACGTCCTCAGCCGCGACCTCGACGCGGCAGAAAAGGCAGTCCTGAACCGCGAACGGATCCAGTCCATCGACTACTACGACTCCAATCCGGACGACGCGATTCTCTTTGCCACGGTCGGCCAACAGCCCGCCCCGTCCCGGGAGAAGGCCCCCGCCATCGCCACCTGGATGACTCTCGCGAGCATGATGCTCAACCTCGACGAAGCAATCACCCAGGAGTGAACCTGAAACTTCAAACTGAAAACTTGGAACTCGCCATGGACCGACGCCACTTTCTCAACCAGACCGGACTCAATCTAGGAGCGATCGCCCTCGGCGGCCTGCTGCAACGCGAAACCTCGCACGCCGCCGCCAACGCCCTCGGTAGCCTAGATTTTCCGAGCTTCGCACCGAAGGCCAAACGAGTCATCTTCCTGACCCAGTCGGGCGGCCCCTCTCAGCTCGAGCTTTTTGATCACAAGCCCGGGCTAAGGCAATGGGCCGGCACCGAGTTGCCCGAGAGCATTCGCCAGGGCCAGCGACTCACAACGATGACCTCGAGCCAGAAGCAGCTCATCCTCCCGGGCATCACCGAATTTTCCCGACACGGTAACAGCGGCACGATGGTGAGCGAGTGGCTGCCCCACACCGGCTCGGTCGCCGATGAACTTTGTTTTGTGAAATCCATGGTCACCGACCAGATCAATCACGCCCCGGCGATGACGAAGTTTCTCACCGGCCACCAGCTCGCCGGACGTCCCAGCTTCGGTGCCTGGGCGAGCTACGGACTCGGCAGCGCGAACCACAATCTACCCGACTACCTCGTCCTCATTTCCAAGATGAAACGCCCCAGCGATCAGCCGCTCTACGATCACTACTGGGGCAGCGGCTTTCTCCCCTCTCGCTACCAGGGCGTGAAACTGCGCAACGCGAAAGACCCCGTCCTCTACCTGCGTGACCCTGACGGATTACCAAGAGAACGTCGTCGCGGCATGCTCGACGGCATCGGCGACCTCAATGCAATGCGCCTCGAGCAGACCGGCGATCCCGAGATCGCCACCCGCATCCAGCAATACGAGATGGCCTTCCACATGCAGACGAGCATCCCCGAGCTCAATGATCTCAGCGATGAGCCCGAGTCCGTCTTCGAGCTCTACGGACCTGACTCGCGTCGACCCGGCAGCTACGCGGCGAACTGCATCCTCGCCCGCCGCCTCGCCGAACGCGGGGTGCGTTTTATCCAGCTTTTCCATCCCGACTGGGATCATCACAGCCGCCTCCCGAGCTGGTGTACGGCCCGCTGCCGCGACACCGACCAGCCCAGCGCCGCCCTCATCAAAGACCTGAAACTGCGCGGTCTCCTCGAAGACACCCTCGTCGTCTGGGGTGGTGAGTTCGGCCGCGGCGTCGCCGGGCAAGGCCAGTGGGACAGCCCCGAGGCCGGACGCGATCATCATCCCCGCTGCTTCACCATCTGGATGGCCGGCGGCGGCGTCAAACCCGGCATCACCTACGGCGCGACCGACGACTTCAGCTACAACGTCGCCGAGAATCCCGTCCACGTCCGCGATCTCCACGCGACCGCCCTGCACCTCCTCGGGATCGATCACGAGCGATTCAGCTACCGCTTCCAGGGACTCGACTACAAACTCACTGGCGTCGACCCTTCGCGGGTAGTGAAGGAAATTCTGGTGTAGTAGACGCAACCACGTCTCTTGGCCCTTTGCTGCGCAGGCCTCATCGTAGCGGAATGTTGAGAGTCTTCCGCATCCCAGCAAGCAATCGTCTCCACTTCGCAATAGGACTCGCTCTCGTCGCCATGTTCGATCTGCAGGCCGGTGAAAAACCGGCCGACCTCCCCTGGTCCTTCCAGGCTCTCGCTGAGCGAGCTCTTCCCGCCACCACCGATAAGACCTGGGCGCAAAATCGGATCGACACTTTCATCCTCGCCGGAATGGAAAAGGCCGGACTCCAGCCCGCCGCGCCCGCCGACGACCGCGTCCTCCTGAGACGGCTTTCCTTTGACCTCACCGGACTGCCTCCGACGGAGGACGACGTGGAAAAATTCGACCGTTCCGGCCTCGCCGAGACGATAGACCGGCTCCTCTCTTCCCCGCACTACGGCGAACGCTGGGGACGGCACTGGCTCGATCTCGCCCGCTACACCGACGTCCCCGAATCGTGGTCGGACTCGAAGAGCCCGCCTTTTCTCTACCGCGACTGGGTCGTCGCCGCTTTCAACGCCGACCTGCCCTATGATCAGTTCGTCGTCAAACAACTCGCCAACGATCTCCTCCCCGGCTCTCAACCGCAAGACAATGCCGCCCTCGGATTCATCGGACTCAGCCCGAGCTACTGGAAAGAGCTCCAGCTCCCGCCCGAGATCATCAGCGTCACCGTCGCCGAGGAATGGGAGGAGCGGGTCGATACCCTCGGCCGCACCTTCCTCGGTCTCACCCTCGGCTGCGCGCGGTGTCACGATCACAAATCCGATCCCGTCACCGCCGAGGACTATTACGCCATCGCGGGGGTTTTTGCGAGTGTCAGGATCACAGAAAGCCCCGTCGTCAGCGACGAACTCTGGAAACCCGTCGCCGCCGCGAGAGCGAAGGTCGCAAGTCTGGAAACAAAACGTGATGCGCTGAAAAAGGCAAAACCTGCGCCCGACGACGTCAAGGAACAGATCGCAGGGATTGAGGAGGAGATCAGCACGCTCAAAACAACGACACCCCATTTCCACCTCGCCAGCGCCAACGGCGTCGTGGAATCCGCGCTCTACGTGAAGGGTAAAGACGATGGCAAGCACGGCAGTATGCTCGACTACGTCGACGGCATGTCCCGCGATCTTCCCGTCCATCGGCGCGGAAACCCCAACGACTCCGGCGAGATCGTCCCTCGCCGTTTTCTCTCCGCTTTCCCGCAGAGCGACGGACACCCCCGCTCCCTCACCAGCGGGAGCGGCAGACTCGAACTCGCGCACTCTCTCGTGGAAGAGGCGAAACCCCTCTCTGCGCGCGTCATCGTCAACCGAGTCTGGCAGCATCACTTCGGGCGCGGTCTTGTCGGGACACCGAGCGAGTTCGGCCCCGCCGGTGAGGCGCCAACGCACCCGGCTCTGCTCGATGACCTCTCGGCCCGTTTCGTGGCGAACGGATGGTCGATCAAATGGCTCCATCGCGAGATCCTCAGTTCCGCCACCTGGCAGCAGACCTCCTTTGTCAATCCCGAGACAGAGGCTCGTGATCCTCTCAACCAGCACTACTCCCGCATGACACTGCGTCGTCTCGATATCGAATCCTGGCGCGACGCCATGCTCACCGCCACCGGCGAGATCGATCTCGCGGTCGGCGGCGAACCGTTCGACCTCGATGATAGCGCCGGGACCCGCCGCACCCTCTACGGAAGCGTCCAGCGCCGCGAACTCAGCGCGATCCTGAGCGTCAATGATTTTCCCGATCCCATCACCCACAGCGCCGCACGCACCGAAACCTCCACGCCACTGCAACTCCTCTTTTCCCTCAACGGTCCCTTCGTGATGAATCGGTCTGCAACGCTCGGGAAAGAACTCGCGGAGACCGGAGAAGACGATCACGAACGCATTGCACTCGCGTATGCACGCCTCTTCCAGCGCCCGCCCGACCGCCACGAAGAAGCCCTCGGACTCGCCTTTCTCGCAGGGGGAGAGCCGTGGCAGCGCTACACCCAGGTGCTGCTCACGAGCAATGAATTTCTCTACCTCGACTGACCCATGAACCGGCCCTTTGATCCCCGACTCATAGATCGTCGCTCCGCTCTCCAGCGCCTCGGAGGCGGACTCGGGTCTCTCGGTTTTGCCTCGGCCCTGCAGGCTGCCGGAGACATCCCGGGCGGATCCCATTTCCCACCCCGGGTGAAGCGCGTCATTCACCTCTTCATGAATGGCGGCCCCTTCGGCCCCGACTTCTTCGACCCCAAGCCTGCCCTGACAAGATACCATGGACAGCGCCCCGAGGGCGCCGATCTCCGCACCGAACGTCCTACCGGGGGCCTCATGGCCGTGCCCTATGCTTACGCCAATCATGGGAAAAGCGGTCTGCCCGTGAGTGAACTCCTCCCACTCACAGCAAAGCACGCTGACGAACTCTGCGTGCTCCGCTCCTGCTACACGGATAATCCAAATCACGGCCCGGCGCTCCTCCTCATGAACAACGGGACGATGACTCCCAAAGTCCCCAGTATGGGTGCCTGGATGTCCTACGGTCTCGGCTCTGAAAACCGGAACCTTCCCACCTACATGGTCCTCTGCCCGGGACGCCCCGTGCGATTCTCCATTCTCTGGAACAGCGCATTCCTCCCCGCCGAACATCAGGGCGTCTACATCAACCACTCAAAAATCGATCCGGATAAGATGATCCCCTGGCTCAGCAATGCCGAGCTCGCCCCCGACGCGCAGCGACGCCAGCTCGACCTCGCCGGTCAACTCAACCGTCAGCATCTCGCCGCCCGCGGAGGCCACGATGCCGCGCTCCGCGGACGCATCGAAGCGATGGAGGGCGCCTACCGCATGCAGTTCGAAGCAAGCGACGCCTTCGACATTTCAAAAGAACCCGCCGCCGTTCGCGAAGCCTACGGAGAGAGTCACTTTTCCAACGGATGCCTCCTCGCCCGTCGCCTGTCGGAGCGCGGCGTGCGTTTTGTCCAGGTCTACTATGGGAACGGTCAGCCGTGGGACACCCACAGCAAACACGACGAACAAACCCGCAAGCTTGCCGGTGACATCGACCGCCCTGTCGCGGCCCTCCTCGAAGATCTGAAACAGCGAGGTCTCCTCGAAGAGACGCTCGTCATCTGGGGCGGAGAATTCGGCCGCACCCCCGTTTCCGAAAACAACAATGGGCGCGATCACAACCCGCACGGATTCACCATGTGGATGGCCGGGGGCGGTGTGCGCGGGGGCTATGCCCACGGGTCAACCGACGAGTTCGGCTTCAAAGCCGAAACCGAACCGATGCACGTGCACGACCTCCACGCCACCATCCTGCATCTCCTCGGAATCGATCACGAACGCCTCACCTTCCGACACGCCGGACGCGACTTCCGCCTCACAGACGTCTACGGAAAGGTGGCACGAGGTATTTTAACCTGAGCCTCCGGTTATCAGCATCAGACTGAGGCTACGGTCTCAGCCATCAGGCCCCGACCTGCCTCAGCCAATCCTGCATATTGTAGTAGTTCGTCACCCGGGTGATGAGACCATCCGCCACCTCGAAAAACGCCCCCACTCGCAGATGATAGGTCTGCCCGTCTGCCTGCGGCAGCCCCTCGTCCGTCGATAGATAGCGTCCCCGGATAAAAAACTCCGCTGCCGCCCGGTCACTCGATTCATTCACCATCACGACGAGATCCTCGACTTTTTCCTCGTAACAAACATCCATGTGCTCTAGGAATCGCTCGAACGCCTCCACCCCCGTGACGACTTCGCCCTGATTGATCCCGTGGGCCACTTCCGCACTAAGGTTACGCAGCATTCCCATGCGATCGCCCGCGTTGAAGGCTTCGTAGTAGAGACTGATGATTTCTTCGGTTTCGTTGCTGGCACAATTCATGGGGGTGAAAATCACGCATTGAGAGCCACTTGGCAAGTCGTCTCACAGCGACGAGAAGCTGGCCAGGTTCCGCGCACCGGAATCTGACTCAATTTCATCCCGAACCCGGGTTTTACCCATGACCGGGATCTTCCGCTTCCGCCGGTAGAATTGCTTCGCGCCGCAGCGCGCGCAGCACGCGGAGTTCGCCCCAGTCCGCTCCCTGCATCCGCCTCGCCGATCCCTCTTGTTTCGTGCTCATCCGACCACGCTCACGCTCTCTCGCCAGAACTTCCTCTACAAACTCGCCCGTTCCCAATGCGACCCCTTCACTGAGATACCGCACCCGATGCATGAGCACCGCCGCGATAGGCAACGCACCTTCGGATTTGATCACCTCCTCTACCGACGCCTCGGAAAAACCCGTTCTACCGCCTTCACCAGTCTCCTCGTTCGGGCGAACCTCCTCCCCCTCTTCATAAAGAAATTGCCTGTATCGACTCTGCGTTCGCTTCCAATCCGAACGCAATTCCGGGTCGTGAAGACACTCCGAAAGTATCACCCCCAGTCCCTGCCTCGCGAGCCGGGCCCCCTTAGCACCAGAGATCGCCTCAGCATACCCGCTCCACCGGTAATCCTCCGCCTTTTTCACCAACCCCGCTCTCACCGGATTCAGGTCGATGTAGGCTGCCACTGTCAGCAGCGCCAGTTCATGCCCCTCCACCAGCACACTCCTGAAGCGCCCCTCCCAGAGCGTCCCGGTGCGCTCGAGGCGTTTATTCATGTAGCGCGTAACCCGTTGCTTGAGCTCCTTCAGAAAATACGAAAGACTCCCGCGCCTCCGCTCATACCTCTCCAGAATCTCCGCCTGCCACCGAGAGTCAACAGTTTCGACCGCCCGATCTAGCTCCTGTAGAACAGTGTCCACCGCCCCCGGCTCATGCAGCAACGGCAACAGTTCCCGCAACTGCTCCTCCGTCAGCGGAACAAGCGTTTCGATGTCCGGCACTTCCACCAAAAGGTGAAAATGATTCCCCATCAGGCAATAGGTCACTACCCTCACCCCCATAAACCTTTCCAGATTCCGCATGATCTTCCGGAAAATCTCTTTATCCCTCGCCTCGAAAACCTTCCGCCTGTCAACGACTCGCGAAACGCAATGATAAAACGAGCGTCCATTTCCTATTGCTCTTAAAGGTCTCATTTTCTATTTTAATCAATTCACATCATCACTCTTGGATAGTCGGTTATTTGGGGCCTGGCCCCAGCTTATCCCACGACAGCTGGTGGGCAAGTTCTTTTTCAGTCTCGATTTTTCAAACTTTCCGCAGTTTGGAAATTCTGCCGGTATCGACCCATTCGGCGACGAAGATGTTCCCTTCGCCATCAAAACAGGCGTCGTGGGGATGGACAAATTTGCCGGATACCCAGCCCTCTGGTGACTTCCGCATGGCCATTTTGTCTTTGAGGACCGATTCCCGCCAGGCGGGGTCTTCTCCTAGATGGATCATTTTGTCATTCGCATCGAGGAGGGTAATCCGGGCGCTGAGATCGGGCACGAGGAGGAGGTCTCCGCGACGGTCGACGTTGGCGGGGAGAATGAAATCGATCATCGTTCGACGATGCTTACCGGCGAGATCGAACCACTGGAGCCGGGCGTTGCCGCGGTCGGCGACGACGATGAGTGGATCGCCGCCTTTGCGATCGTCGATCCAGAGCCCGTGGGGGAGATTAAACTGTCCGTCCTCTTTGCCGGGCGAGCCTATCATTTTCTGCCACTCACCGGCGGCGTTGTAATGATGGAGCGTGTGAGCGCCGTAGCCGTCTGCGAGGATGAATCCGCCATCGGGTAGAAAGGCGAAATTCGTCGGCATGAAGCGATCACGGCCCCATACTTTCTCGGGCTTGGTGGCCTCGCCTTCAGCGTAAATGCCGGATTCCATCGGAGCAAATTTCTCCCAGACCTTCTCGCCGTCGAGCGTGAGCTTGGCGAATTTCTTGATATGCTGGTAGCCGGTGACGTAGAGAAACTCGCCGCCGTTCTCTTTTCTGACTTCGAGACCGTGGCCTCCACCTTGGAATTCACTCCCGAAAGCCTTGATAAAGACGCCTTTCTCGTCAAAAACGAAAATCGAGGGATGGTCGGCCTGCTCGGCACGCCCTTCGTGGATGACGTAGAGCCGGTTTTCACTGTCCACCGCAACATTGTGCGTCGTCTGCCAGGTGTATTTATCGGGCAGCACGGCCCAATTATGGATGACCTCGTACTGATGCTCCCCCTCCCCGATGACAACGCCACTTCCGGTGGCAGCGGCGGCCTTGCGCGTGGTGAGTAGATTGAGACCGCCGACGGACGCGACGGAAGCAGCAGTCGAGGCGACAAAACGACGACGGGACCAGGGTTGGGGAGTATTTTTCATGGATTAAGCGGAGGCTACCAAAAAACTGACGCTCCTGTAAAGGGCGTCATCCCGCATCGCAAGGCATCAGCCCCCTCCCGCTCCCTCAGTCAAGGCGACTGCGGATCGACGCCATGACCGTCTCGACGACTTCATCAGCACTGAGATCGGAGCTGTCGACGACGACGGCGTCTTCGGGAATGACGAGCGGCGATGCCTTGCGACTCGAATCGATCCGGTCACGGTTGGCGATGGAGTCGGTGATGCCTTCGGCGCGCCTCCGCTGCTCGCGGACTTCGGGGGAGGCGTCGATGTAAAATTTATAAGGCGTCCCGGGGAACACGACCGACCCGATGTCGCGGCCTTCCATGACGACGTCGGCGCATTCCGCATAGAGGCGCTGCTCGGCGACGAGGCGCTCCCGCACTTCGGGGATCGAGGCGATGACGGAAACATTCGCGTTCACTTCGGTCGAGGTCATCTCGGCGCGGGTCATCCGGGTTCCCCCGACGGTGATGGTGCCGATGCCGCTTTCTTCGCCGCAGGAAAAATCGGTCGCGGCGAGCAGATCCAGAACGGCAGCGGTATCCCCGGGCGCGATGCCGTTTTGCAGGACCCACCAGGTAAAGGCGCGGTACATCCCGCCCGAGTTGACGAAAACGCAGCCGAGTTCCAACGCGACGAGCTTGGCGACGGTGCTTTTGCCCGACGCGGCTGGTCCGTCGATCGCGACGATTATGGGAGAGGATCCGCTCATGTCGCGCTATCGTGAACCGAGGAAGCGCTGCTGGCAAAGGATTTTAGCGTTGGCCCTTTCTTACCAAAAACCGCTTGCTCCCGTGCGGGACGCTCTTTATTGAAGGGGAAAAATATCATGATCCTTTCAGACTCGGAGATTCTTGCGGCGATGAGCCGGGGCGAAATCGTCGTCGAACCGTACAATCGGGAGTGCCTCGGCACGAACAGCTATGACGTGCATCTCAGCAAACACCTCGCCACTTACAAGAACCGCGTCCTCGATGCGAGGCAGCACAACCAGATCGAGCATTTCGAGATTCCGGCCGAGGGCTACGTGCTCGAGCCGCAGATCAATTACCTCGGCTCTACCGTGGAGTATACCGAGAGCCACGCAGCGGTCCCCTTTCTTGAGGGAAAATCGAGCGTGGGCCGACTCGGCATGGACATCCACGCCACGGCGGGAAAAGGCGATGTCGGCTTCTGCAACTACTGGACCCTCGAGATCTCGGTGAAGCAGCCGGTCCGCGTTTACGAGGGCATGCCGGTGGGGCAGCTCATTTATTTCCTCGTCCAGGGAGAGATCCTGACGCCCTACAATGCAAAGGGCTCGGCCAAATACAACGGTCGCACTCCCCTGCCGGTCGAGTCGATGATGTGGCGGAACAAATTCTGACCCCTCGGTAAGCCCCCTCTAAATCGCCACCCGCTGCCCTGTCTCCATCGATTTAGCAGCGGCTTCGAGGACCCGCAGGCTCTTGACTCCGTCATGGAAATTCGGCTCGACGGATCCGCCTTTGGCGCAGGCGTTGAGGAAGTCAATCGCGGCGTGGACGAAGGCGTGCTCGTAGCCGATGATGTGTCCGGGAGGCCACCACGCGCCTACGTAGGCGTGGTTGCGCTCGGTCACGAGGATGTCGCGGAAGCCGCGGCGGTCTTCCGGATCTGCTTCGGAGTAAAACTGGAGCCGGTTCATGTCCTCCATGTCCCAGGTGATGGCGCCTTTGCTACCATAGACTTCGAAGGTGTGTCGATTGCGCCGACCGGTCGCGTAGCGGGTCGTCTCGATCGTGGCGAGGGCACCGTTTTTAAATTCACCGGTCATGAGCGCGGCGCACTCGACCTCGACTTCACCCATCCGGGAGGGGTCTTCGGCGAGCGGGCGTTCTTTGGTGAACTGCTTGCCGCGACAGTCGATCTCGGCGAAGTCGCCGACGAGGAAATGGGCGAGATCGATCGCGTGCGATCCGAGATCCCAGAGGGGCCCGGCGGCGGCGGTTGATTTTCTCAATTTCCAGTCGAGCGGATGCTGCGGGTTGAGGAGCCAGCTCTGCTGGTAGGCGCCGCGCCAGTGATAGATCTCACCGAGTTCGCCCTCGTCTATCATTTTTTTGGCGAGGAGGACGCCGGGGCAGCGGCGGTAGTTGTGATTGAGGTAATGGACGACGCCCGCCTTCTCTGCGGCCGCCAGCATGGCCTCGCCCTCGGCGAGGGTGTTGGCGAAGGGTTTCTCGCAGAAGATGTGTTTCCCGGCCTCGGCCGCCGCGATCGCCATCTCGGCATGGAGGAAGGTCGGGGTGGCGATGTCGATGGCGTCGATGTCATCGCGGTCGAGGAGCCGTCGCCAGTCGGTCTCGATCCCGGCCCAGCCCCAGCGCTGCGCGAAAGCGGCGAGGTCTTTTTCGTCTCGGCCGCAGGCGACCTGCATGACGGGTTTCACGGCGGGATCAAAGAATCGGGATACCTGATTCCATGCGTTCGAATGGGCGCGCCCCATGAAGCGATGACCGACGATAGCGATGCGTAGCTCTTGCATGGGGCACGGGATAACCCGAAGGTCGTGGCGGGGAAAGTCATTTTCTTCGCAAAATGGGGATGCAAACCTGGAAAAAATGTTCATAATGACAGTCTGAATGCTCGATCTAGCCGCCGATAAAAACCTGATCCGTGATCCGCTCGAGGCGCTCGAGCATCATTTCGGCTTCCGTGAATTCCTCGCGGGGCAGGAACCCGTCGTCTCGTCACTGCTCGCGGGTCGCGACACACTCGCGGTGATGCCGACGGGCGGGGGGAAGTCGCTCTGCTACCAACTCCCCGCGATGGTGATGGAGGGAGTCACTCTGGTGATCAGTCCGCTCATCGCGCTGATGAAGGATCAGGTCGACGGGCTCATCCGCAAGGGCGTGCCGGCGACGATGATCAACAGCACGCTCTCCCCCGCCGAGCAGTCGGAGCGACTCCGCGATCTCGAGGCGGGGAAGTTCAAGCTGGTCTACATCGCGCCCGAGCGCTTTCGCAGCAGCCAGTTCATCCGCTCGCTGAAGCAGGTCCCGATCGCTTTCGTCGCGGTCGACGAGGCCCACTGCCTGAGCCAGTGGGGGCATGACTTCCGTCCCGATTACCTGCGGCTCTCCGAGGCGCTGGCGCTGCTCGACCACCCCCAGACGGCGGCCTTCACCGCGACGGCTACGCCGGAAGTGCAGGCGGATATTTTAAAGGTGCTGAAACTGCGCGATCCCTACGTCTCGATCAGCGGATTCGAGAGGCCGAATCTCAGTCTGCGGGTAAGCCATTGCGAGGGGAACCGGGAAAAATATGATCGCCTTCACGAGTTGATCGAGGCACAGCGCACGGGGATCGTCTATTGCTCGACGCGCAAGCGGGTCGAGGAGGTGAGTGCCTCGCTCGCGGGCATGGGGGTGAAGATCGTCGCCTATCACGGCGGCATGATCGACAAGGATCGCGAGTGGGCTCAGAATGTCTTCCTCGATCGCACGTATGATGTCGTCGTCGCGACAAACGCCTTTGGCATGGGGATCGACCGGTCGGATGTGCGCTTCGTCGCCCACTTCGATGTCCCCGGCAGCATCGAGGCCTATTATCAGGAAGCCGGACGCGCGGGACGGGACGGCGAACCGGCCGAATGCGAGTTGCTTTTCAACTACGCCGACACCCGCACGCAGGAGTTCTTCATCGACGGCAACAATCCCGGCATGACGATCATCCTCGATCTTTACAAAGTGCTGCGCCGTCTCTGCGGCACCGCAAACGCCGGCATCACGGTGACGATCAAGGAGCTCACCGACATGCTGAGCTTGAAAAACAGCATGCAGGTCAGCAGCGCGCTCTCCCATCTCGTGCGGGCGGGCTACATCGAGCGCTTTGACGTACCCGGCGAGCGGGCCCGCGGCACGCGACTGAGCGATCCGAATCTGAAAGACACCGATATCGTGATCGACCAGGCGGCATTGCAGGATAAAGAGCGGCGCGACCGCGCGAAGCTCGATGCGATGATCAAGTTCTGCTATGACAGCGAGGTCTGTCGTCAGCAGTGGATCCTCGAATATTTCGGCGAGAGCGACTCCACGCCCTGCGGCACCTGCGACACCTGCGCAGAGGATCGCTACAGTGACAACCGCCTCCCCACCGGCGAGGAATACACCATAGTGCAAAAGGCGCTCAGCGGGATCGCCCGCGCCTGCGCCCGCACTCCCGTGGGTGACTGGGAAGGACGCTTCGGCAAAGGCAAGATCGTGCAAATGCTCACCGGTGCGAAGTCGCAGGAGATGACGACGGCCAGACTCGACGGGCTGAGCACTTTCGGCATTCTGAAGGATCAGGGCTCGGCCTATGTCTTCGCGCTGATTTCCGAGATGGAAAAGGCGGGCCTGGTCTCGGTGCGCAAGACCCCCTACCCGCTCATGGGTCTTACCCGGCGCGGCGCGGGGGTGATGAAGGGCGACAACAATTTCCGCATGGCCTGGCCCGACCGCGGCAAGATGGTGAAACCCGACAAGTCAGCGGCGGAGAACCACGGGCTGAACGAACTGGCCTTTGACGAGAGTCTTTTCGACCGACTCAAGGAGGTGCGTAAAAAACTCGCCGAAGAGGCCGGCGGGGTGCCGCCCTACGTCATTTTCGGCAATCAGGTCCTTGAGATTTTCACCCGCCTACGCCCCACCACCGAGGCCCATGCCCTGAAGATCAACGGGGTCGGCAAGGTCAAGGCAGAACGATATCTGGAGCCGTTTTTACGCGTGATACGTGACTTCGGGAAGTGAGCGGTCTCAGTTCGCGATGAGGGGTCGTTCTCTCGTGAAAAGCACCTTCGCAGCGACGATCCCGCCGAGGAATCCGAAAAGATGGCCCTGCCAGGAGACACCGGCCTGACCGGGGAGGACACCGGCGATCATGCCGCCGTAAAGGGCGAGAACGATGAGGGAGACGACGATCCAGAAGACCGACTTTTCCACGATGCCGCGGGCGAGAAGGAAGCCGAGATAGCCGAAGATGAGACCGCTCGCGCCTATGTGATTAGTCGCCCCGGGGCCGAGGGTCCACACCGCTCCCCCGCCGATCGCGAGGATGATGAGCGAGGCCAGAACAAACACTTTTCGCCCGCCGATGAGGACGATCCCGCCGAGGACGAGGAAGGGCAGCGTGTTCGAGATGAGATGCCCGAAGCCGAGATGGAGAAAGGGGGTCGCGGCGACGCCGAAGAGCCCGTGGATCGTGCGGGGCTGGATCCCGAAGTAGTCGAGCGATCCGAAGAGGATGACGTCGAAGATCTCCAGCGCCCAGGCAATCGCGACGAGGCCGAAGAGGAGTGAGAGATTGTCCCTGATCGCATGCACGATCTGATCGCGTCGGTGATCGGTAGGGAGGGTGTGAAGAGCAGACCCAGGAAGAGGCGGGGGTGACATAAGGGGAAAATACACCCTGTCCGCCTCACCACCTCTACAAATGCGCGCCGCTTTTGTAGCCACACGAGGGCCCCGAACGCAAAAAAGCCGCCCCGCAGCACTCACTGCGGGACAGCTTTCCACTTCTTGTATTCCCTGAGGAAAGGATTATTCGCCGCCTTTTTCCTCGTCGACGGTCACCGCGAGACTCTTGGGAGAGCGCCGGCTCAACTTGAGCGCCTGCGTTTTCACGTTGATGAGATCCCACCAGGCGTCGCCAAGAGCGCCCTGTAAGGGGGTGTTTTTGTCCCCGCGGACAGTATCGACCTGATCGAGGAGCTTTTGGGCTTCTTCGAAGACATTGAGGACGAGCTGGCCATCGTCGGGCGAGAGCTTGCTATCTCCGGCAGGGACGGCGGAGAGCTTGGTTTTGAGCTTGTCGACGTCGGACTTGATCCCGGCGACGCGCGGGTCATCAGCAATGGTAGCGACGGCAGCGGCGAGCGGCTTGTCGGCTTCTTTCTTCGCCTCGGAAACGGGAGGAGCAGTCGGGGCGCTCTTCTCCACTTCCTCTGCCTCGGGAGCGGCTTCTTTCGCAACGACGGGAGCGGGTTCAGACCGGGCCTTCAAAGGCGCGGGCTCGGGGAGGGCCTCCGGTGCGCTATCACTGATCACGGGGCTGGGCGAGACGACCATGGGTGTATTCAGAGCCGAGGGAACCGGGGCCATGGCGATGGCGGGTGCGCTCACTGCGGCGACGGCGGTCGCGGGGATGTAAGGGACACTCGCGGCGGGGCTGCGCTCGGCGACCGAGGCTTCGAGCGGGATGCTCATCTCACCCTCACCTTGACCAAAGGTATGGCTAGACTTGCGCGAGCTGATGGGGTCGCTGTATTCCGGGATTCCACTGATCTCCTCGAGGTCGTCAATGGGGCGTGCATGGAGATTCGCATTTGTCCGGACCATCGCGGGATCGAAGACCGGCTCTTTTGAAGAGTAAGTCGAGGGGTAAGTCGAGGTCGGTGGGGCAACCCAGGGCTCACGAGTGATGGGTTTTTCGGTCAGTCCCTCGGTGCCGCTGTTGAGTGCGACCGGCGTGATGAGCATCATGAGATGCTGGCGCGACCGGTCCTGCTTGCGGTTTTTGAAGGCGTAGCCGATCACGGGGAGACGTCCGAGAATAGGGAGACCGCTCTCGTTTTCGTCCATGCGGGCGGCATCGAGTCCGCTGATCGCGACGGTGTAGCCACTCTGAACGGTCAAGGGAGCTGTGTAGACCCGTGAGGTCGCGATGGGGAAAGGATTCCCGTTGATGATCTCGGTGCCGATGATATCAGACACGGTCACCGACACATTGAGGAGGATCTTGTTCCCCGCCATGCGTTTGGGCAGAATGTTGATGACGGTCCCGATGGGCAGATACTCCACCGAAGAGGTCTCGGTTGCACCTGCTCCGAGGCTGGCGCTGGCTGACGATCCGAGAACGGGCTGATTTACGACACTGCGGAAAGAGACTTCACGATTGTCGAGGGTGACCATGCGGGGGTAGGAGACCGTCCGGGTCTTGCGGTCGTTGAAGATCGCCCGCAGCTTCAGGTTGAGATCGCTGTAGCTGAGCACGGCTGTGGGCAGAGCATACCCGCCGACCGAGTTCAGATTGATCGGTCCGCTCGCGTCAGTGAGGTTTACCTCGAGCCCGTTCTGCCCGAGGGCGCCATTCCAGTCGATCCCGAGATCTGAGCCGGGGTCGCGGCTCGTCTCGAGGAATTTCACCTCGACGGCGATCATGGGCTGGGGTCGGTCGGCAGAGGCGAGGTAGGCCTCGATCCACTGATGCTGTTGGCGCGATGCGACGACGTAAAGTGTGTTCGAATCACTGTTCCAGATGACCTTGGACTGACCGGCAGCATCTGCGGTGCCACCATTGGAACGGACGACGAGATCCGGCTGCCCCTGGAATCCACCGAGGGAGAGCTGCGAGACGCTATCCACCGAGGTAGTCGGGGCAAAAGTCGCATTTCCTCCCGTCGTGGGGATGTCGAGGATGTTCTGGATGTCTTCGAGGATACGCGACGGTTCGGTCACGAAGAAATCGGGAGATCCCTGGAGATTCAGCCCGGCACCGGAACCGCCTCCACCGGAACTTCCCGACCCTGAACCTGAGCCCGATCCCGAGGCACTGGCTGAAGCCTGGGTGTTTTTCGTCACCAGCTCCTGGGCGTTGTAATTGATCTCGTAGATACGCCCGATCAGTTCCTGATCATTGGCAGGGCGGAGATACCAGATCCCATTGTCCTGAATGAGGGATACCCCGTTCGCTTTCGCAAGAGTCTCGAGCGCCATGAAGGGGCTCGAGCTCAGGGTGAAGGTGACGAGATTCTCGCCGCCGTTCGAACCTTCAGGCATTCCGAAGAAGCCGATACCGGCATCTTCAGCCATCAGGCGCATGACATCGCTCAGGACCGCTTTCGAAAAGCTGTACTGGCGCGGAGGAGCGTTGCGGAGTGGGGCCGCAGCCGCTTCGTAGGCGGGCGAGTTCAAGAGCGCCATCTGCTGCCCGATCTGGGCCTCAGCAGGTGGCGCGCTCAAAAGCGCCGCAAGAGTGAATATAAGAAGTGCGTTTTTCATTTTTCTGTAATTTTTAGAATTACAAGACTTAACATAATAATGGAATCCAAAATTTCAATAATAAATTTCATATTTATTAGAAATTATTCTGCTGATAGTTCTGGTTTATTCCATAAATTATAAAAAGCATTGCTGATATTGCCATTTTTTAAAACTTAATGTCCCCCTCCCGTTCATCACTGCCCTGCCGGAACGCCTTTGCCGGGATCAGTCTCGTCGAGATGGTTCTCACCATTGCAGTCCTCGCTATTGTCGCCACCGTCAGCGTACTGGCAGTGAGTGGGGTCAACCGGAGCGCTCAGCATAGCAAGCTGGAAACCGACGTCCAAACGCTGAACTCCGCGATCACGCTCTATGTGTCCAATGGCGGCAACCTCGGGCTATTGAGCGACCCGAGCGCGGTCCTTTCCAAACTCAAGACGACACGCAGCAAGGCCGACAAAGAATTGCATGTGGGCGCTCCCTCGGGCCGCCTCATCGATGCGAGGGTGGCGGCAGTGGCGGTCCCGGAAGCGAGCTGGAAGATGCGCGCCTCTTATAATGCTGCTACTCAGAGATTTACAGCCTCGGAGACCGGTGCCGGGGTGGAGTTCGTCCTCGATGAATCGATCGCCGAAAATTCCGCTGTGATCGAGACACGCTCACACGGGGCGGTGAACTTTGCTCAGAACTCAAGCTGGGTCTGGGATCACACTGCGACGAACAACCCATCCGCCCCGCAGGGACCGTCGGTCTTTACTACCAATCCGAGCGTCACCAACACCAACCCGACCCTGCCTCCGGTCTTGCCACCACCTCCAGTCATCCCCGGTCCCGGTCCTACTCCGCCGACACCTCCCAGCCCGCCGAGACTTGCCACGCCGATCTTTGACAAGGGATGGGGCTCCTACCCGGAAACGGAATTCCCCCTCCCTGTCACAATCACGAACCGCCCGGCGCCGCCGATCGCTGACGTCATTTACCAGATCAACAGCGATGCCTGGCTCCCCTACACGGGACCGGTCGCCGTGCCGATGAACTCCTCGCTGCTCGCGCAATTTCTTTCGAAAGACACGAGGGCTCAACTCGACAGCAACCAGGCCTACGCTTATTATTATCCGGTACCCGACAGTCTCTCGGGCTCTGTGAGCGGTGATTTTCAAAGTCCGGCGGGCGGCCCCAATCTCGTCTACACGATCACAAACGACTCGGACCGCTTCACCCACGGAAAACCCGTCTACATCCTCGACGGTGAGCCGGTCAACTCGGGCGACCCGAATGTGCTCCAGTTCACGAGCCAGTCCTTCGCCAATGTCGCGCCCTGGCAGAAATTCAAACTGGGTGACGTCTTTTACCACAACGGCAGCAGCTACTACGACTCCCATGCCACCGGCGTCGTCCTCGCGATGACGATTACTCTTCCGGAGCGAAGTGCGGTGCTCAATTTCAATCTCAACCTCGAGCTGATCAACACCGCTAACGATCCCGATGATGCGAACGCAAGTGCCGACTACGTGAAGATCACGAACCTCACCCAGAACATCCCGCTCCAGATCAACGGAGTGAACTACCGCATCCAGCTCGAGTTCGGAGCGACAGACTCCTTCGGCTTCTCGAGCCAGAGCCAGTTTCACGTTTACGAGGGTGCCACCGGCCAGGGCGAACTCCTCGGCACCTTCCTTCCCTACTGAATCCCGCATTTTCACCCGACCATGCACGGCATAGACGACAGAAGCCCTCTGGGCAACCGCATCCTGCACCTCTCGCAGAAGTACAATATCAGTGACTTCTTCATTACTCCGTGGGAGCAGCTCTCCTACCGGATGAATGGTGACCTCGTCATCGATTCCTTTATCTATCAGCCCGAACAGCCTCTCGAGGTCAAGCCGGGGACGCTCGACTATGCGATGCAGATCGGGCCGCTCCGCTTCCGGGTAAACCAGCTCGTCACCCGCGGTCGCCTGCGCTGGATCATGCGTCTGCTCCCCGTCAATATTCCGACCCCCCAGCAGATCTCCCTGCCGCCCCAGGCGCTGAAAGCCTATCTTGAAGCGGAGAACGGCCTCTTCCTCGTATGCGGGGCGACCGGTTCGGGGAAATCGACGACCATCGCCGCGATGATCAAGGCCCGTGCCGAACGTCGTCGTGAGCATATCATCACCTTCGAGGATCCCATCGAGTACATCCTCCCAACCAATCTTCCCTCCCTCATCACCCAACGGGAGATGGGATCCGACGAGCTCGACTTCGGGATGTCGCTGCGGGCTTCGCTGCGCCAGGCGCCCGATGTCATCATGATCGGTGAGATTCGTGACGGGACCACCGCCGAGATCGCGATGCAGGCGGCCGAGACCGGCCACGTCGTCATCGCGACGATGCACACCTCGTCCGCCGCGCAGACGGTGCAGCGATTCCTCAAGCTCGTCCCCTCGGAGCGCATGGAGAACGCGATGCTCTCCTTCGCCGACTCGATGCGCATGATCCTCTGCCAACAGCTCCTCTATGATGAGCAGCAGGAGCGCCGCTTCCCGATTCACGAAGTGCTCTTCCCCTATGATTCCGTCGCCGGGATGATCCGCCGCGGTGATTTCAAACGGCTCGACCACGAACTCGAGACCGGCATCACCAAGGGCATGATGAATTTCGAACACTGCCTCAAAATCCGCGAGTTCGAAGGCTGGCGATCCAGCATCCCGGCCAAGACCGGTTACTCCGAGCACGAAGTCGCCGAATACCTCCACAACGAAGCGATCATCGCCAATCAGGAAATCCTAGCCCGATAATTCTCATGGAATTCAAAGACATCAAAGACGTCCTCACCTTCGCTGCGTTCCGGCCCGAGTCAGACAACCCGCGTTTCTCGTGGACACAACGTTTTCCCAAGCGGAAATCCGTCCTCGTGAACATCAGCCGCGGCCATTGCTCCTGGGGCTTCATCAATCGCAAAGGGCAACTCGAGGACACCGGGGAGGCCGATGGTGAGTTCATAGAAGTCGCCACCCAAATGGCCGACCAGTGGCGCGCCCATACGGAAGACGGCTGGCTCGGGATCTCCCTGAACAACCGCTTCATCATCTCCCTCGAGCACAACCTCTCCCGCAAAAAGGGCTGGCGGGAGGAGCTCCGCCAGAGTCCCAAGACCGTCCTCGGGACAAAATACGACCGCACCAAACGCTACGCCCTCCATCACAATCCCGAGACCAGCGCGAGCCTTCTCATGGCCTGTGACGACTCCATGGTGAAATCGATCGAAGAAGCGATGCGCGGCCACAACCTCCGCGCCGCGAGGATTTGCTCGGGGCTCTTTGCCACGACGGCACATCTCCTTAACCGCATCGCGACTGACAGCATGCTGAAAAGCCAGGACCTTATCATCGTGACCTGGCTCGATGGCTCCCTCTGCGTCGTGCGGCAGAAGAACGGCCAGTGGCAGGATCTTCGCTGCCGCAGCGGCATTCCCACCGGGGACGAGGCGACCGTCACTCAGATGATCCGTCCCTTTGTCGAAAAGGCCGATCCGTCGACCCGCGTCATCCTTATGGAAGACCGCAAGTCAGCCGACTTCTCCGCGAACTACCTCAATCAGTTCGGCAACCTCCATGTGACCGATGTGACCGAGGAAAACAACCTCTGGAACATCCTCGCGCGCCATTGATCCCGCCCTCTTCACTTTCACTATCCCATCACCATGCACGACGTCATCCACGACCTCAAAACCGAGCGGCAGAATGTCTCAGCCGGACTCCCCGCGGGGTACAAACTGATCCCCATGGCCTTTTATGTTGCGGCGATCGCTGCGGTTTTTCTGAGCCTCTATTTCTACCTCAGCAAGAAGTCCTACGAGGCGACGAACCTGCTCATGCAGAACCGGATCGCTGAAGCGCAGTCACAGCAGGCCACCCTCGTCTCGAGCCAGGAAATAATCGTCGAGGAATCAAAAAAGGCGGAGGTCCTCGCCAAGTGGCTCGAGGGCTCACGTCCGCTCCAGCCGGTCACTGTCGCAGTGGGCCGCAGTATGGGAAAAGACTCGACCGTGGCCGAACTCGCTCTCAACCGGAATCCCGAGATCCCCGCGCACACCTTCATGCAGCTGAAGATCGACGGCGGTGGCAGCGAGCAGATCGAGCACACCCTCGATTCGATCTACGCGCTCGAGTACCAGACCTACTCCGCGCAGCAGGTCAAGGGCCGCAACTCTACCGACTTCCAGGCGACCTTGATTCACTCTGACAAATAACCTTTTTTCCCTGCCCTCCTAACGATGAACAATCACAAAACCGCCTGCGTGCTGCTGCTCGCCCTCATCGCCGCGATCCTCTACGGCGTGAATTCTCTCCGCAACTCCACCTCTGCTACGCGCGAGACTGCCCAGATGAGTCAGTCCGAAGCCGAGACAGCCGAACAGCAGGCCCAGCTCGCTAACATCCAGCTAAAGACCCTCGACTCGAAGACCTCCGAACTCCGTCTCGTCTTCGGCGAATGGAAACCTCACTTCGAAGCACACCGCACCGCCCAGGATGCCGAGCAACGTATCGCCGAGGTCATCCGCGAAGGGGATGTCTTTCTCATCTCACAGAAGTTCGAAACGACCGAGATCAGCAACGGGTCCATCATCGAAGAGGCCCTCGTCGCCGATCTCGTCGTCGAGGATGACTACTCGAAGACGCTCAACTGGCTCGGCCGTCTCGAAGAGGCGATCCCGACCTGCCGCATCATCCGCTGCCAACTCGTGCGCGGCGACCGGGGAAATGATGTTCATCTCGAGCTCCAGGTTCAGATCCCCATTTTTAAACTCTGACCTATCTCTTTTTCACCCCCCCCCAGCTGATTGCCCCATGATCATACTCACTCTCACTAAGTTCCGCTTGCCATGGCGATTGCTCTGGCCGTTACGATCACAGCCGGAACCGTCGCGCCTCTCTCCGCCCAGGACGAAGTCCCGATCGACCCGACCACCGGCCTCCCCTCTGCTCCAGTCCCGGCAGCGAACTTCGTTCCCGGTCGCATGATCGGGATGCGCCCCGACGAGAAGCGTCCCCTCATCCTCAAAGACAACGAGCGCAATCCCTACGCCAAGCGCAGTGAGGAAGAGGAGGCCACCGGCGAAGAGGGTATCAATGCCGAAGAGCAGCAGATCCGCGCCCGTCTCAGCAGCCTCTCGGTGAGCGGGCGCAGCCAGGGTCTGAATGGCCTCCGCGTCCTCCTCGGCGACATCATCCTCGAGCAGGGACGACTGCTCCCGCAGCTCCTTGAGGAGCAAAGCGAGAATCTCAAGGTCATCGAGATCAACGAGGACACCGTCATCCTCGGATGGCTCGATATCGAGAGCGGCGAGCCCACCGGCAAGACCATGCAGGTTGCCTACGACCTCACTCCGATGGTGAGCTACGCCCTCCACGGCCAGGAGGCTCCTGAAGTCGATGCGAATGGGGAAGTCGCCCAGCGCCGCATGGGAGTCATCCGTATCGGACATGATCGCAAGAAAACCGAGTCACGCATGGCCGCTGGCAAACAGCCGCCCCAAATCCCCCGCGAAGTGTTCGAGGCCGGTCAGTGAGAACGGCGCTGCGACATTTATTAACCCAGCTACAATGAAAACCAGAGTGAATCAGACCCGCCGTGCATGGACCTTCGTCGAGATGCTCGTCGCCGTCTCGCTCTCCGCAGTCTTCATGGGCCCGGCGACCCTGGTCTTCAGCAGCATCACCGCGAACTCGAAGCGTCTCACCACCATCATCGAACTTAATATTGGCTCCGCTGTAAATCAGAACTTCTACGGTCAATCCGGAGAAACTGTGCGCGTTTATAGCGCGCCTAACTACGGCAAAGCGGCTTACACTCAGGAGTTCCGCGACCTCATCCTCGATGACAGCGAATACGCCTCGGGGATCTACTGCCTCCCCCGCAGCGTCACCAATACGGTACGACCCGAGTTTCTCCGCTACACCGCCGGTGACCCCGCCAGCACATCATTACGTCCCCGGCTCGACACCCCCGAAGCGTTCCGCCAGTTCCTCGCGATCACCGAACCCGCCTCCACTGCCATCTACGACAGCGCGATCCGGAATGTTCCGCCGACGACAAAGCAGAACACCTCCGTCTATATCCTTTCGCCTGAAACCGATCCGGGGTACATCAGAGTGCGAGCGGTCTACGAGATCGATTTTGTCGCCATGACCAATGGCAGTGGAACCTATGCCTCAGTGCGGCGCTACCGCAACAATACGCTGACCCACTACTATGACATCTTCTACGAGGCGGGTCCCGGTAGTGCGCTTTACCCGACTTTCGTTGCCTTCGAACGATCCTCGCGGCTCGCCGTGACTGAAGGCACGGCCATTGATCGCTTCAAAATTGCCGAAGAGAATCCTTTCTATTTTCTATGGCTTCCCGATCCGGCGATAAATCCTAACAAAATTATAACCGGCCCTGCTTCGGCTCCGGCTTCGGCCCCGCTCGCTGCCTATGAATCAATGGGAGCGAAAAGCTCATTTCACCTTGTGCTTCCGATGTTTCCCGAACTCTGAAAATCTACCCTTCCCAACCCCCGAACAAGCAATGAAAGGGTATCCCTGTTACGCCACCTCCCGCAGTCGTCAACGGGGTAGCGTGCTCGTCATCTGCATGGTTATGGCCGCGCTCGGTACAATCGGTGTAGCCGCCTGGTTTTCGCTTCTTGACGCACGGAGTCACCAGGTCGAGGCGACCTTCAACGCACTCGAGCGTCGTGTCGCGCTTAAAAACAGCCGGGCGCTTGCGTATCAGGCGATCTACACAAAGCACCTCCACAGCAACGCGAGCCTCGCCGCCGATACCGTTTACACGCTCCCCGGCGGTAAGGGCAAGGCTACCGTCCGTGCTTTCAGCGTGGTTCCCCTGAAGAGCAACACATCCGGTCCCCCCTCCCGCAATGGCGCGACCCCGGGAAGTAGCAATACGACCGCCGTCGCCCTCGATCTAAGCGACGGAGTGAGCGAGACCCGCTGGACCTTTCAACTTCGCAACACCCACCCCGCTCTCGCCGGCGATCTCCTCACCCTCCACTCCCCCGTCACCCCGGCTAGCAAGGCACCTCTAGTATCCGGAAGCCTCCGCGTTAAAGGCCGCGCTGTCTTCATGGACGCCATTCTCGCTGACGTGAGCAGCGGGATCAAAGCGGACGAGTTCATCCTCCCCAATTCCATCGTCGGCTCCACGACTTTCTCGACCACCGCCGACGTCGCCACCCTGCCGCTGAATTACCCGCTCTACCTGAGAACGACCGGGGACATCGGAGGAACTGCCGCCTACAAGGGCGAGCTCGAGGTCGTCAGCTTCTCCGCCAATCCGCAGAACTCCTACGAAGCAAGGATGGCGATCCCCTCCACCGCCACCCTGAACGGGAGTTCAAAGCAAGGCAACTCGAGCGGCACGAAAAATAGAACGAGTACGACCGACGAGTCGGCCGTTCTTGCAATGATTGCTTCATCCCCTCCTCAGACGGTCGCCGACGAGCTCTCGAAGCAGTCCAACCTCTCTTCCACAATCCTCATCGCGGCCATCCAGAAAAACAATCCCGTCCTCTCAGACAGCCAACTACTCCAGATCTTCGACGCACAAACCACCGTTCCGAATGACGCGCTCACCGAGCTGATCGCAAAACTCGACGAAACCTTCCTCACCCCTGCTATTGACGCCGGCTATACAGACTTTAATTACAGGAATGGCACCCAATTCAATACCAACGGAAACGGGAAGGTGAAGATTTGGCTGGATCGTTCCGAGATCACCCAGATTGTCGTTACTGGGGTCACGGAACTCACGCTCTTCGGTCAGTCCAATGCTAGCAGAGCCTCGGCTGCCGCGACCTTCCCACCCCTCCTCGTCCTTGTCGATAACCGGGGTGGGGGCGTCCTCTCGAAGATCCAATTCCGTCACGTCAATCAGCGCCCCTTCGTGCTCGTGATCGTCGCGGCTCCCAACGCCCCTGTAGTGGCAAAGGCCTCATTTAGCGCGAAAAGTGCGTTTCCCGAATGGCGTGCCATCATCGACCTTCAAAACACCGGCCTCGATTTCGATGCAGCTCAGGTATCCGGTGCAAGAATCATCGGCGGGATCCGTGGAAATCACCGTGTCCTCGTCAGCTCGGGCACCGTCACTCTCGAGCGTGAGTTCAAAAACATCACCGCCCTCATGCCACTGCTGAGCCGGGACGCCTGGATTGAAGCCGCCCGGAACTAACTTAACTACATGAAACCATATCGCCAAACAAGGACGGGAGGATACACCCTGATCGAGGCACTCGTTGCGAGCAGCATTCTCCTGATCGGCATCTCCGCAGCGGCATCCTTGTCGCTCTCTTTTATAACACAGGAGGAAATAACCGAGCGCTCGGTCAAGGCATTCAATTACCTCGATAATGCGACCTCCCTCTACCAGGCAGGAGTCGATAAATCGAAGATCGCGGGGCTCTTACCCGCCGAGCCCGTCGTCACCGCCCTGACCTTCATGGATCGCACGATCAATGCCAGCAACCTCGGGTCACTGCCCTCTGTCCTCATTTCCGTGACCTATACCTCGACCGGTGCCACCAACACCAGCGCGGCCTCCCTTTGGACTGGCGGAAAAAAGGACACTACCCGGACGGTCAGCGTCGAGGTGGTACGCACCGCCCGGACACTCAACGGCCCTCTCCCGCGCGTCGATACCTTCGACTGACGGAAATTCGCCCGTTTTCAAAAATTTAAAAGTTCCTGCCATGATCAAGAAAGTCTCCCTGACAAACATCCACACCGGACGCAAGTCCGTCACCCTTGTCGATACCGGGACGGATGAGAAAGCGCTCATCGGATCGGGAAAAACCCAGGTAGAAACGGCGGAGGTGAGCGACGTCAAAGGCATCGATGAATCGATCCAGCGACTCACCGGCAAAAAGAACAGTCTCGATGACCGCGTTGCCCTCTTCAACGGTCTCGCGAAGTGCTTTGACAGGAACATCCCCATCATCAAGAGCTTCCACCTTCAGGCGAACCGCGTGAAGACCCCCCGCTTTCGCGGTATCATCGCCGACGTCGCGCACGATCTCACTCAGGGGGAGAAGATCAGCGACGCGATGCAGAAGAAGACCGATGTCTTCACCCCCGACATCATCGCCCTGATCCGTGCGGGTGAGGAATCGGGCCGGCTCCCGGAAATCTTCCGACGTCTCGCCAACAGCCAGAAGAAGACCTCGAGGATCCTCAAAAAACTGAAGGCCGGCATGATCTATCCCGCCGTCGTGACCTGTCTCGGGCTCGGCGTGGTCATCACGATGAGCTTCACGCTCGTCCCTGCGATGACGAAGCTCTACACCTCGCTGAACTCGGAGCTGCCTCTCGCGACCGAGTTGATGATGAAGTTTTCGCAAATCCTTCTGAAGCAACCCTGGCTCGTCGCGATTCCGATTGTCGGCATAATCATGTTTTTCAAGAACTGGGGGAAATTCGCCAGCATTCCCGCCGTGCAGACCTTCTTCCTGAAACTCCCCGGCGTCTCCGGACTCGTCCGCAAATCCGCCGCCGCTGTCGGTTTCCGCACCCTCGCCCTCCTCATCGAGGCGAATGTCCGCCTCACCTCGGCCCTTGAGATCACGAGTCAGACCTCGTGGCACCACCATTACAAATCCTTCTTCGACCGGGTCAAAAACCACATCCTCTCAGGTCTGACCCTGCCCGATGCCTTCCTCGTCGAGTCCCACTGGCTCGGTGATGACGGCCGTATGATCTGCGGTCTCATGGAAACTGCCGCCGAGACCGGGGGCGGCACCGAGCTACTTAACGAGATCGCCGAAGACTACGAGGACGAACTCGATACGGCCGCGAACCAGATCGACAAACTCATCGAGCCGGTCACCATCATCATCCTCGGCACCCTTGTCGGATTTCTGATCTACGCGATCTACGCGCCCGTCTTCTCACTGGGAGATGCTCTTCTCAAGAAGAAATGAGAAGAATTACGGTTGGTTAAACGACTTCCAGTAAATTCGGATAATCTTTATATTGTTTCTTGAAAATATGGAAATTATAAATTACTTTACCTCCGGGACTCCCCTCACACGAGCCGTTTCCTAGACAACAAACAACAAATCCAAGCAAAAATAACCAGATAGATACATGAAACTCAATCCAGTCAAATCACTCAAAGCAGGTTTCAGCCTTGTTGAAATGCTCGTGGTGATCGCCGTCATCGGCATCATCGCCGCGATCGCCGTGCCGAACATCGGCCGCATTAATGACTCCGCCAAAGAAGCTGTCGCCCGTCGTAACGCGCAGAACCTCGCCTCGGTCTTTGCGTCCGCCCAGGCCGCCGGTCTCCGCTTCGGTGGAACCTCGACCGCCGCTGCTGCGATCACCACGGCGATCGTTACCGGTGCCAAAGTGACTGAAAAAGGTCCCTTCGAGAACACCTGGTTCGGCGTTCCCGGTCTCACCGATACGGATCGGACCGCTGCCGAGAAGTATCTCGCCTATGACGCGAACAGCGGTCAGCTCTTCTACAAAGGCGACGTCGGTCGCTGATGGTTGATCTCATCCCGACGCGCCGGGGTGGTCAATTTTTGGGAACCGGCACCCGTTCGGGGGTGCCGGCCCCTCTATTTCCCTCCTCTTCTCTCCATGGCTCGACTGGCCCCTTTCTTCTCACGTGGAAGAATTGCCGCCACCCCTCTTCTTTCCGATTTCCAGACCGCCCGCATGAAACCCTCCCGGTCAACTCATTCCCATCGCGCCTTTACCATGGTCGAGATGCTGATCGTCATCGCCGTCATCGGCATCATGTCGGCACTGGTCATCTCCGCCTTTTCCAACGCCGCGCAGGACACACGCCGTGTCATCGCCCGCCAGCAGCAGGCCGCCGTCCAGAGCGCGGTCAATGCCTGGGTCAACAGCGTTTCTCAAAAACAGGGTCTCGCCCAGGCCCGCACCCTCTACAACCTCGCCGCCTCGAGCAAAGGCCGCCTCCAACTCGTTCAGGGCTACCTCGACGAATCGACTATGTCTCACTTTCTCTCTAACTCGACGACAAACGGAGAGGTCAAGAGCACCGCACTCAGCAAAACGAACCAGTATCTCCTCCTCGATACCTGGGCCACCAACTCCTACCCCAAGGTCGAGCTGAAATAGCCTTCTACCCCTCCCCGACGATCATGACCATTACCCGCCGCAAAGAACGCTTCCGCGCCTTTTCCCTCGTTGAGGTTCTCGCCGCCGTGAGCATCATCGGCATCATCGCCTTCCTCGCCATCCCGAACATCGTCGCGATCAAGCAGGACTCCGAGCGTAACCTCGCGATCTCCCGCGCCGAGGCGGTCAACATGTCCATCGTCTCCTACATCCAGTCCAACGGCAAAGCCGCCGTCGCTCCCGGTTGGTCGAGTCTGAACGACCAGCAGCGTTACACCCTGCTCATTCCCTACCTCTCCTTCGCCCCGGCCAACCTAACGGAGTTCATCCCGAACGGATATTCGGTCACCCTCCCGGCCAACCTCAACGCACTGTCCAAAACGGTGCTCACCGACACCTCCACCGCTACCGCTATCGTCTACTAAAGCGGGAAAGCCCCCGCCCTTCTCCCTGTCATGATCTCCCCAGTCCGATGCAACGCCTCAGGCAACGCCTCAGCCTTCTCCCTCGTCGAAGTGCTCGCGACTGTCGCCGTGATCGGGATCGTCTCGGCCATCGCCATCCCCTCCGTAGGACGTGTCGTCGAAGGCTCGCGCCACGGTGTCGCGGAAAACATCATCCAGACGCTGAACAAAGCCACGCGCCAGTTCGGCCACTCCCAGTGGGACATGCGCTCCACTGCGGTGCCTTCTTCGGGTGGAGACGAACTCCTCATCCTCCGCACCCTGCAGTGGCGCGATACGAGAGCTAATATCGAGCTGAATCCTCCCGGCCCCTTCATGAAGACGGACTGGAATCCGACCACCTCCACCGGCGTCGACGACTACCGGGCCGAGTGGACCGGCTCGTCGTGGCGCCTCCTCGAACCGGGTGCAACCGGCGCCGGATTAAAAATCATCTTTGACGGTTCCGATCTCGGCACCCCCTACGTCCACGATCCTGCCTTCGCCCCCGTCGGTTCCCGCTGATCCATCCTCCCCTTTTCCCTGACAAAACCATTTTCATGAGTCTCTCCATCGCCACCGGTTCCCTGCCCGCCGCCATCCCCGGCGCAGCGGTGAAGAGCACCCCGAGTGCCGGCGCAGGTGTTCCCTCGGCTTTCCCCGGCGGACTCGAGGGCCTCATGTCGCTCGAGGGTACCGCCGTGCAGTTCGGTATCCTCCCCGTCAAGCTGCCCCGCGAAACGTGTTCGGTCGATGCCGAGAACCTCCTCCGTCGGCTAGGCCGATTCCCGCAGTCAGACAATCCCTGGCTGCCTGTCGCGACTCTCGGCCCCTGCCTCATCTTTGCACACCACTCGCCCCGGTCCGCCGACATGTGGGGCGTCCCCTCCTTCCTCGCCATCAAAGTCGCCATCTCGCAGGACCAGTACGAGAAGATCCGCAAAGATCTCGTCATGCGGCTCTCCGCCACCCCCCTGCCGAGGCAGAATGATATTGAGCGCTGCCAGGCGCCGCAGTTCGCCCCCGGTGATCTCGAAGGCGCCTTTCGCTGGCTCGTCGAGAACTACCCCTTCGACGCCGACCAGGCCGAGCGCCTCTCCATGCTCTACGCCGAGGCCAAAGACAAATTGGGCCTCCTCGACCGCGAGGCCTACAACGGATTGATGCCCTCCCTCGGGATTGCCCTCCAATACCTCACCGACGGACCTCTCCTCCTCTGCTTCAATCCCGAAGAAGCCCCAAAGCAGGATCGTTTCCCCTCACCACTCCTCGAAAAGCACAACGTCTACCCCCTCTACAGCGGCGAACACAAGGTCTACCTCCTCTCCGCCGATGAGAGCAACTACAACTTCGAGGACGAGTGGCTCTCTCAGGGGAATGATCCCGTCGATTTCCTTTCCGTCCTCGCCGACGCCAAACAAATCCGCTCCCTCATCAGCCGCACCGGTTCCAAGGTCGCGAAATCGGCAGGCATCGAGATAGAAAAATCGACCCTCAGTCTTTCAGACTCCGCCGGTCTCGTCGTCATCGAACCCGACGATATGGCGCAGATCAATCCGCAGAACCTCAACCACTCGGCCGAGGAACTCGTCCACTGGGTCCTCTATACTGCCATCACAAGCCGCGCCTCTGACCTCCACCTCGAGAAATATTACAACGTGGCCCGCTTCCGCGCCCGTATCGACGGAAAGTTGCGCGTCATTTACACCGCGCCCGAAGAAATGATGCAGCGCTTCGTCGCCATCCTCAAAAACTACTCGAACATGAACCAGTCGAGGCAGGAGGCTCTCGACGGTCGTTTTGCCCTCTCCATCGGACGCCGCCGCGTCGACGTCCGCGTCGCCGCCGTACCCTGCCGCAACGAGATGCAGAAAATCATCATGCGATTCCTCGACAAGCAGGATGGCATGAAGGAACTCTCCCAGCTCAACTTTTCCAAACGCCAGAGCGCCATCGTCAAACGCGTCATGAGCCGTGACCAGGGGCTCGTCCTCATCACCGGCCCGACCGGCTCGGGGAAGACGACCACCCTCTACGCCCTCATCAACAGCGTCAACGATGAGGGCATCAACATCCACACGATCGAGGATCCCATCGAGTACGAGATCGAGGGCATCAACCAGACCCAGACCGATCCCACCCACGGGCTCACCTTTGCCAACGGATTGCGCGCTCTCCTGCGATCCGACCCCGACGTCATCCTCATCGGTGAGTGCCGTGACAAAGAGACCGCCACCTCCGCGATCAACGCCTCGCTGACCGGTCACCTCGTCCTCACCACCCTGCACGCGAATGACTCCCTGCGCGCTGTCTCGCGCCTGCTCTCCATGGGCGTCGAGCCGCATCTCGTCGGTGACTCCCTCGCGATGTCCCAGGCCCAGCGTCTCGTGCGCCGCCTCTGCAGCTATTGCAAACGCCCCTTCGTCGCAACTCCCCAGATTGCGGAACTCTTCGTCCGCCAGGGCATGCCCCTGGAAAAGGAAAATACCACCATCTTCATCGCGAGCGGATGCGGCGAATGTTCGGGGACAGGCTACTCCGGTCGGGTCGCTCTCATGGAAATGACGGAGATGAACACCGAGCTCTCCGACCTCATTGAGCGCCAGGCCACCCAGACCGAACTGCGCCGAGCCGCCATGCAGACCGGCTTCCAGACCCTTTATCAGGAAGGCCTCATCCACGTCCTCGCCGGCAATACCACGCTCGACGAAATCCAGAAAGTCTCCTACACCGCCTACTAATCTCTCAGCCATGAACTCCACCGATACCCTCCCCGCCACAGCGATCACTGATCCCGTCGCCGAACGCCGCATCCTCATCGTCGATGACGAGCAGGCCATGCAGCTGCTCGCCTCCGCCATCATCAAAAAACTCGGCTACAGCTCCGACGCCGCATCCAGCGGAGAAGAAGCCGTAGAGATGTACCGCCAGGCCAGCAACGAAGGCCGCAGATACGATGTCGTCGTGATGGACCTCGCCCTCCCCGGCGGGATCTCCGGACTCGAGGCCACCCTCGCAATCAAGCAGATCGACGGCGGAGCCAAAGTCATCGTGAGCAGCGGCTACCTCGAGCAGAATGCCCGGAACGCCGCCCTTGAGCATGGCTTCGCCGGCATCCTCCCCAAGCCTTACACCGCCGAACGCCTCGCCACCGAACTGCGCTGGGTCATGAAGCAGGCCTGATCCGTCCCGCCCGGCGTGCGCGTTCAGAGTATCGATTGCCGGAACAACGCCGGACGCCGGACGCCGGACGCCGGACGCCGGACGCCGGACGCCGGACCGCGGGCGTCCCGCCCGCTTCACTAGCCCCGTCGTTGCACTCGGCCAGAGGCACCGGAGCGGGCGGGACGCCCGCGGTCCGACTCGGGAGTGTTGAGAGATCACTCCCCGGACGCGGCGCTCAGCGCTTTGATCAGCGCATCCGACGCCTCCACCGCATATTTCGCCTTGTCCTGCAGCGTGCAGTTCACACTGAGCCGGGCGATGACGCCCTCGAACAGATGCACTGCGAAATACTCACGCTTGGTGAGGCCCGTGTAATCACGCCCCGGAACACTACCGGGCGTCTGAGCCAGGTTCGGAAAAGCACTATCGTCGCTTGATGTAGCCATATTTTTTAATATAACCATAATTTCACTCTCTTGACAAATCCCTCTGACCTGAGCGGCGCGGAAATAAGCGGATTTTGCCGCCGCCCGATCGTTGGCCGCCTGATTGTTCTGGTAGGGACGCCTCGGCGAGGCGTCCCTACCACTTCGCGGGGATGCCACTAGACATCGAAAAACCGCTTTATTTCCGTGCCATTCCCCTTTGAACTCCCTTTGTGAAAAAGTTTGCCGGTCCGATATTCCTGAGACCCGCGGGCAAAGTTCTCTGTCAAAAGCCGCTTCGGCTGAACGATACTGCGACCTATGGGCTCACTTCTTGCCCTCCTCGTGATCGTCACCATCTCCCTCATCGTCGGGGGGCTCGTCGCGTTTCTGCTCTTCGCCAAACTCCCCTTCGTAAAGCGGCTCCTCGACAGCGCCATTCGCAAATCGCTGGAGCGGGGAGGCGTCATCCACGCGATGGACTACGAACTCATCCTCCGCGTCGCCTCGGGCTACTGCATCTCCGAAGTGGATGTCACCGACGAGTGCGCCTTCGCGAACAAGAGCCTGCGCGAGTCGCGGCCCGACGACAGGGGAATCATCGTGCTCGGCATCAGCCACAAGGGCGAATCCTTAACGGCGCTTCCGGACCCGATGAGAAAATTCTCAGCGGCGACGTCATCACCGTCTACGGGCGGGAAGAGGACATCATGCCCATCACGAAGTAAAATACAGACTGCCGGGTCTCAGTCGGATTTCCGCACCCAGAGCTTTTTCTTTTCTCCGGTTGGTTTCGCGGAAGGCTTACCCGAAGGCTTCGTCTTACTCTCCTCGGCAGAGCGGAAATATCGTTTGGCGGCCGGGGTGGGCTCTTCCACTTTCGTCCCCTGGACCCCGAGCCGGATCTTGCGGCTCCAGGAACGCATCGCACTCTCGGTCTGGCCCCATTTCTCGATGCCGCCCGGCTGGAACTTGCTGCCCTTGAACTGATCAATGATCGCATAGAGCTGACGGCGAGAGAGAGAGTCCAGCACCTCCGCCTCCATCGACGTGCTGCCCGCTCCGGGAGTCTTGCCCGTCGCGAGAGTCAGCCCCGTCGTCAGCACTCCTGTGTAGGGGAGGTAGTTAAAGACAAAGACTCCGGGATTGCTCGGCTGCAAGTCCGTCAGCGCGGCGCGGACGAGGAGCGTGTTGCTGCCGCGGCGATTGGTGATCTGATAGTGAGGACTGAACTCCTTCTTCAGGGTCTCTTCAAAGGCCTCCGCGAGACGTTCCCCTTCTTCGCGTGTCGCTGTCTTTTGTTTGGCGGGCAGATTCTTTGCCGGGATGACCTTCACGTCCTCGATCATCACCTTCGTGTATTTTCGAAGCGCGGACGGATCGCTCTTCTTCACGAGAGATTTGTTGATCGCGGAACTCGAGTCTTCAGCCATTCCTCGGTAGGAACTGATGTAATTTCGCTTCACCGCCGGCTCAGTCGTTTCGCAGCCGATGAAGAGAAACATCGGGCCGAGCAGGAAAACGAACCGAATTATCATGATTCTTTAGATATCCGAAATAGCGACGCTCTGCAAAGCTCTTTTTTGAGAAAGGGAGACCTTTTATCACGAAAAAGGAGGGAAAATCGACAATTCGCTCAAAAATGCATTCCAGGTAACCCGGGCGACAACGGTTGACGTCATGCAGGACGGTTGCTTCCGCGAGGGAGAATTCCCGTTTTGAAAGGGGTCAATCGAGCCTATGTTCAAGACTTCCGGAGCAAGGAGTCCCAACTCCCAACCGCGACCTGCCCCTGCCCCTGCCCCTGCCCCTGACCATGCCCCTGCCCCTGCCCATGAAACTTCCGATCCTTTCCCTGCTCACCCTAGCCGTCGCCCTCAATGCCGGATTCTTCCTGACCAGTTGCGAAAAGGTCAAGCCTTACCTCGAGACGGTCAAAAGCGCCCTCGACCGCGAGACCGATGAGGAAGCCGCCGCCCGCGAGCCCCTCGCCGGAGCTGATATCCCGCCTCCGCCGGCCCCGGTGAAAATGGAGCCCGTCATCAACAAAGAGGCCCGCGTCTCCGTGCTCGGCTACCACGACTTCACCGAGGGCTCATCGACCAATGACATGATCCTAAACATCAATGATTTCCGGAATCAGTTGCAGGCGATCAAAGATGCCAAGCTCCCTGTCATCAGCATGCGCCAGTTCCTCGATTGGAAGCAGGCCAAGGCCGACATCCCCGCCGAGAGTGTCCTCCTCACCATCGACGACGGGTGGAAGGCGACCCACACCCTCGCCATGGCCGTGCTAAAAGAGTTCGGCTATCCCTACACCGTCTTTCTATACAAAAACTATGTCGGCGTCGGGGGGCGCTCCCTCACCCACAACGAGATCCGCGAACTGGCGGCCAATGGCGCGACTCTCTCGAGCCACTCCATCAGCCACCAGAACATGTCCCGCCGCGGCGGACGCTCCGAGGCCGACTACGACGCCTGGTTGCGTCAGGAACTCGAGGAATCGTACCACTTCCTCGAGCAGACCTTCGGCGACACCGGCGCTGTCGTGAAGACCTTCGCCTTCCCCTACGGCATCTACAGCGACCGCGCCCTCGAACTCGCGAAGAGCTTCGGTTACGAAGCGTGTTTCACCGTGAACGGCAAAAAGACCAGCTGGGACGTCGAGGACATGGAGGTCGGTCGCTACGTGGTCCACGGCACCACCCTCGCGAACTTCGATCCCGCGCTCGACTTCGGCGGCGGCAGCGTGACCTCGGCCGGGCGCAAACTCCTCGCCGAATCCAGGACCGAGACCGGCGAAGAGCAGGCCCCGCTCGTCACCGTGAGACCGCCTGCCAACAGCGTCGTCGGCAATCGCCTGCCCCTCATCGAGATCGACCTCTCCAAGCTCACCGGCGTCGATCCCGCGAGCCTCGTCCTGCGCGTCACCGGTTTCGGCAAAGTGCCGCACCAGTTTGATACCGCCACCGGTCTCCTCACCTATCAGGTCCCGCAGCGGCTCCGGCTCGACACCTGCGGAGTGCAGCTCACCTTCCGCCACGCCGGCTCCAAGGACAACGAAGTGATCGGCTGGACCTTCCAGATCAAACAAATCGTCGACTACCTCTCCTCTGACGCCACCGCTCCCGGTAAAAACGATCCCCTCCCCGCCGATGAAACGACCGGCACCGACGACAGCAAATCCACCCCCGAGACCCAGTCCCCCACCGCCACCCCGTCGCTGTAACTTGAATTACACAAGGTGCGCCCACCCACCGCCCACCGCCCACCGCCCACCATGTTCTCCAATCTCTCCGGCAACCTCCAGGAAACCTTCAAAAAACTCCGCGGCCTCGGCAAGCTCACCGAGTCGAATATCTCGGACTCCCTCCGCGAAGTCCGCCTCGCCCTCCTCGAGGCCGACGTCGAGTTCTCCGTCGCCAAGGACTTCATCGCCAGGGTCAAAGAGAAAGCCCTCGGCGAGACCGTGCTCCGCAGCATCCAGCCGGGGCAGCAGATCGTCAAAATCTTCAACGACGAGATCGCCGCGCTCCTCGGCGGTGACGCCGCTCCCCTCGATCTCAATCCCCCCTCCCGTCTCCTCATCGTCGGCCTCAACGGCGCGGGCAAGACGACCACCTCGGCGAAGCTCGCCCTCCATCTCCGCAAAGAAGGGCGCCGCCCCCTCCTCGTCGCCTGCGACCTTTACCGCCCCGCCGCGATCGAGCAGCTCGTGACCCTCGGCAAACAGATCGACATCCCCGTTTACCGCCCCGAACCCGGCGAGACCGATGTGCTCAGAGTCGCCAAAGCCGCCCTCAAATGGGCCGAAGACCAGGGCGGTACCGTCACCATCTTCGACACCGCCGGCCGCCAGGAAGTCGACGAAGCCCTCATCGAAGAGCTCAAGCAACTCCACCGCTTCCTCGCCCCGCGCGAGACCCTGCTCGTCGCCGACTCCGCCACCGGCCAGCAGGCCGTCAACGTCGCCAAGACCTTTGACGAGATCATCGGCATCACCGGCATCGTCCTCACCAAGCTCGACGGCGACGCCCGCGGCGGGGCCGCCCTCTCGATGCGCAGCGTCACGGGCCGCCCCATCAAGTTCGTCGGTGTGGGGGAAAAACTCTCCGACTTCGAAGCCTTCGTCCCCGACCGCATGGCCGGACGCATCCTCGGCATGGGCGACATCGTCGGCCTCGTCGAACGCGCCGCCGAGGCCATCGACGAAGACGAAGCTCTCCGCATGGCCGCGCGGATGAAAGGGTCGAACTTCGACTTCAACGACTTCCTCGCCCAGATGCGCATGATGAATCGCATGGGCGGCATGCAGAGCATCCTCGGCATGCTCCCCGGCATCGGCGACAAACTCAAAGGCGTCGACCTCGATGAAAAACGGATGAAACGCACCGAAGCCATCGTCCTCTCGATGACCCCCAAAGAGCGCACCCGGCCCGAGATCATCAAAGCCTCGCGCCGCCGCCGCATCGCCCTCGGCAGCGGCGTCAGCGTCACCCAGGTCAACCAGCTCCTCAAACAATTCGGCCAGATGCGCAAGATGATGCGCAGCAAAGGCAAAATGAGCCAGATGATGAAGCAGCTCGGCGGCGGGAAGATGCCGTTTTAGCGGTCCCGGGAGATCCCCGACAAACCGCCCCCCTTTTCTCAAGGGCTCCACGGGTCTAGCTCGCAGAGTCCGCCACCGAGAAAAAGATGATGCCACATCTGGGTCGCGACGACCCCGACAAAACTCACTTCCCACCCCATGTGCGGCGGCAGTGAGGAAGGGTAGCGTCGCAGGCTTTCGCGTATTTTGTGAACTTTGACCGGGTCGAAGCAGCCCGTCTTCTCAAGCGACTCCCGGCTCAGCAGTTGCTTCACGAACGCGGGCTCGGGCTGGAGGAACGATCCCGAATAGCGGGCCCTGAAGATGCTCTTGGGTCGGTTCGCGATCTCGGGCGGAAGGAATCCCGAGGCGAAGCTCCGCAGGATGTCCTTGTCGCGCCGCAGGCTCTTGAGCTTGAACTCGGGACCGAGCCGCGCACAGAACTCGACGAGGTCGAGATCGAGAAAGGGGAATCGCGTTTCCACCGAGTTCGCCATCGCGGGACGGTCACCTTTCTGCGTCATCAGCAGGCCCGGCAGCATCACGTGATAGCCGAGGGCGAGCGAGCGGTTGAGGGGATCCCAGCGCGCCATTCGCTCCAGGTCGAGGACGAGGTCATCGGCCGCCGTCCGCCCCCCGAGACGCCCCTCGAACTCCCGCGTGTAGACCCCGTCACCAGAGAGGCTGCAGGCGGCATAGAGGTTCGACATCGCGTGATAACCTCCCATCTGCCGGTAGCGTTCCTGGTAGCGCTGCCACGGGTGGGTCGACGCCGTCCCGAAGACGAGGCGACGCCAGCCGTCGCCGAATCGGTCAAAGGGCGCGATGAAACGGTTCGCCTTGAACCAGGGATAGCCGGCGAGCGCCTCGTCGGCCCCCTCGCCGCTCAGCGCCACCTTGTAGCCGGCATCGTGCACCGCCGTGGCGAGCTGATAGATGGCCGACGCCGAGGTGTCGATGACGGGGCACTCCGAGGCAATGACGAGATTGCGGTAGCCGTCTGCAATCTCTTTTTCCCCGCAGGTGATCACAGTCGGCTCGCTCCCGATTCGCTTCGCCGCGAGCAGGGCGCGATCGGTCTCGTCGAGCCGGGGATGATCGATCCGTATCGTAAAAGTCGGGATAGGGTGCCCGAGGCGGCGACTCGCGAGTGAGGCGACAGTAGTGGAATCGACTCCGCCCGAGAGGTAGCTGACGACCGGAACGTCGGCGCGCAGCCTCAGCCGCACCGCCTCCTCCAGAATAGACCCGAATTCCTCGACGAGAGCGGCGGGAGAGCCGCGCGCCTCCTCTCCCTGATCCGGAAAATCGAGTCGCCAGTAGGTCTTCTCCGTCACCTCGCCGTGCCGCGCCGCGTCCGGCAGCCGCACTTCGAGAAAGGTACCCGGCAGGACCGCGGAAACCCCCTCGAACATCGTGCGCCGGGTCCCCACGGCAAAGAAGCTGAAGACGTGATCGACCCCGAGCGGATCAAGCGCGGCAGCGACCTCCCCCGAGGCGAGCAGGGCCTTGATCTCGGAGCCAAAATAGAGTTTCCCCCCTCGCTGCGCCCAATAGAGCGGACAGATTCCGACTTGGTCGCGCGCCAGAATGACGACTCCCTGCCTGAAATCCACGAGCGCGAAAGCAAACTGACCCCGCAGATGATTGAAAAGGTCCCGCCCGTATTCCTCCCAGAGATGCACGAGGATCTCGGTGTCGCAGCGGGTCCGGAAGACGTGCCCGAGCCCTTCGAGACGGCGACGCTGTTCGGGGTAGTCAAAGAGTTCCCCGTTGTAGACCACCGCGACCGTGCCGTCCTCGTTGAAGATCGGCTGCTGCCCATCCTCCAGCCCGACGATGCTGAGCCGCCGCGAGGCCAGCCCGAGGCCCGCCCGCATCAGAAATCCCTCCTCATCGGGCCCGCGATGGACAATAGCCTTCGCCATCCGCTCGAGAGCCCCCGGCGAGACCGCTCCCTGATCGGCGAGATTGATGATTCCTGCTATTCCGCACATTCGTCTTCTGAGTTTCTGGACTTTCGGGGCAACAACGAAACTCTCTCCCTGCATCAGAAAAATCGCGCTCGTTTCCCCCGGCGTCACCTCCTTCGTTACGACAAGCAAGCGCTCCCTTCGCGATCTATTTCGCAACAGGGTTACGGATTGCAGTCAAGAGGGTCATCCCGATTCGGATCGAAAGATGGGCGACGGTCGCATGCGGGGTTGGGACAGGAGGGGCTCACACAAAGGCACAAAGATTGGGGACCAGATCCCCGATGACTTTAGTTCTATCCGTTCAGTAATCGGAGGCCCCTTCTTTCGACTAACGTCCGAAGATCGGCAGCCTCACCGGGAAGCGCCACTCCGAATCTGGATTAAAGGTTGAACGTTCATGAGGCTATCGACTCAAGGCGGGTGAGGCTTGCCTACTCTGTCTTGAAGCGGCTGAAGAGGCTGTCACTCCAAGGGCTTCGGCCGCGTGAGCAGACCCGGAACATGCCAATGTTCTCATTGGGCGTCCACGGGGGTGAACTCGGGCGAAGTCCCCCGTGGGAAAAAAACGAAAGTTTTTGTCCAAAAATATCCGCGCCGGACCTTAGGCTTGTCAGAAATGGCAGACACCGGTCCAGATCAGGCGGCGGAGAGCTACCTCCTCCTCCTCAACGAACACGAGAAATCCCTCGCGGCCTACGTCTATGCCCTCGTGAACGACAGGCACGACGCCGAGGACATCATCCAGAGCTGCAAGCTCACGATGTGGAAACAGTTCGACCATTTCGAGCCCGGCACCCACTTCATCGCCTGGGCCCGCCGCATCGCCCTGCACCAGATCCTCAACTACCGCCGCAGCGCCAAGCGCAAACCGCTCTACTCGACCGACCCCGCCTTCCTCGAAGCAGTCGCCGCCGAGATCGATCGGGAGTCCGACCGGTATTCAGCCCGGTCAGAGGCGCTCGAGGAATGTCTCAAACAACTCCCGGAAAATCAGCGACGCCTCGTCCTCCTGCGCTACTACGAGGACCACGACATCACCTCCATCGCGACGGAGACCGATCGCACCGAGGCCGCCGTGTACAAACTCCTCAGCCGCGTCCGCGCCGCGCTCAGCGACTGCGTCACCGCCCGCCTCAACGCGCCCACCACATGAACCACCGCGATAACATCGATCGATCCTTTGAAGGTCAACTCTCTCAGGTGGAGTGGGACGCCCTCCAGCAGGCGGTCATCACCGATCCGGAACTGCGTCGCGAGTACGTGGAAAAACGCTGGATCCACGCCCTCCTCGAGACCGGGAGCGAAGCTCTCCCCTCCCTCTTCGCCGGGACAGCGCCCGCCGTAGCGGCAAAAGCGCCCGCCCGCCCTTTCCTCTGGCTCAGCGCCGCTGCCGCCCTCGTCTTCTTTTGTGCGACACTTTTTCTCATGGCCGACCGCCGCGCGGACAACCACGTCGCCACCCTCATTGAGGCGAAAGATTGCCGCTGGGCGGGATCCGACCTGCCCACCGTCGAGGGTGCCGGACTCGTCCCCGGGACCCTCGCTCTGATGGAGGGCATGGCCACGATCCAGTTCAAGAGCGGAGCCACCGTCACGCTCGAGGCCCCGAGCATTCTCGTGGTCGAGTCCGCGATGAAGTGCCGCCTCGTCGAGGGGTCCGTCGTTGCCGATGTGCCGGAATCGGCGCACGGTTTCACGATTGATACCCCGAAGATGGAAGTGATAGACCTCGGCACCCGATTCGGCGTCACGACGACCCCCCTGGGAAATTCAAATGTCTTCGTCTTCGAAGGCGAAGTCAAAGTGCGGCAAGGCGACTCACCCGAGGCCAAACATCTCTTCGCCGGTCACTCCCTCGTCGGAGCGACCGATCCGCAACCCGGCCAGGATCAGGAAGTGAGGCGGTCCGAGCCCATCCCCTCCCCCGGCGACGACTGGACGCCCGTCTCCACCGCGATCGGTCTCGGACGCGATGCCTACGTGCGGCGCGGCGACGACCACGGCCCCACCGGCGGGCATCCGCTCCTGATGGTGAAACACACCGATCTCGCGGCGAACAACGAACGGCGTGCGCTCCTCACCTTCGACCTTTCCGCCTTCACACCGGCACAGATCCGCGACGCGAGGCTGGCCCTGAAAATGGAATCGAGCGGCCTCGGCTTTTCCTCCCTCGTCCCCGACTCGCGCTTCGCCGTCTACGGGATCGTCGAGGAAAATGCGACCGACTGGAGCGAGCAGTCCCTGCTCTGGGAAAACGCCGGCCCCCTTGTCGATGAGGCGCTCTCCGAGACGACCGCCCGCCGCCTCGCCACCTTTGAGATCCGCAAGGGCTCGCCCAACGGCCTCATCGAGACTCGCTCGGAGGCGCTCACCGACTTCCTCCGCTTGCATCGGGGCGAACTCGTCAGCCTCATCATCGTCCGCGAGACCGGCGAAGCCGACAAGCAGGGCCTCGTCCACGCCTTTGCCTCGAAAGAGCATCCCACCTCCCCCGCCCCCACCCTTTGGATTCAAACCGCCCCCGCAGAATGAAGTTTTTTACCCTGACATTACCGCTACTCACCCTCGGTTTCGCCACGGCGGCGGACGACCGCGAAGCGCTGAAATTTTTCGAGAACGAGATCCGCCCTCTCCTCGCGGCGGAGTGCTACGACTGCCACGGACCCGAAAAGGCCAAGGGAGGTCTGCGTCTCGATCACCGCGAGTTCATGATCACCGGCGGTGACACCGGTCCCGCCCTCGTCCCGGGGAAGCCGGCCGAGTCCATCATGATAGGGGCGGTCCATCGCACCGATCCGGACTTTGTCATGCCGCCGAAAAAGGAGCTCGAGCCTGCCCAGGTCGCAGCCCTGGAAAAGTGGATCGCCCTCGGTGCCCCGTGGCCGGCCGAGAGCGTCACCAAAAGCGATACCGATGAGAACGGCTTCACCGAAGAAGACAAAAACTGGTGGGCGATCAAGCCCGTCACCGAACCCGCCATCCCCGCGACCGGCAAAGACTGGGCAAAGAACCCGCTCGATCACTTCATCGCCCGGAAGCTCGAGGAAAATCACCTCAAACCCGCCGCTGCCGCCGACGCCGGAGAACTGGTCCGCCGCATCTTCTTCGACCTCCATGGCCTGCCGCCCGGTCCCGAAGACGTCGTCGCCTTCAGCAAAGCCTTTGCGGAAAATCCTGACAAAGCCACCGCCGCCCTCGTCGACCGTCTCCTCCAGAGCCCCCGCTATGGCGAGCGCTGGGGCCAGCACTGGCTCGACGTGGTGCGCTACGCCGAGAGTGACGGCTACCGTGCCGATGACTACCGCCCCGAGACGTGGATGTATCGAGACTACGTGGTGCGCTCTTTCAACGAAGACAAGCCCTATCACCAGTTTATCCGCGAACAGCTCGCCGCCGACGAGATCGCTGCCGACGATCCCGACACCCTCATCGCCACCGCCTTCTTGCGTCTCGGCATTTACGAATGGAACCAGCGCAACGCGCGGATGCAGTGGGACCTCATCCTCACCGAGATGACCAATGTCACCAGCGAAGCCTTCCTCGGACTCGGGATGGGCTGCGCCCAGTGCCACGATCACAAGTTCGATCCCATCCTGCAAAAGGATTACTTCGCCCTGCAGTCCTTCTTTAATGCGACCTGGTGGCCCGAGGACCAGACCCTCGCCACCCCCGGCGAAAGAGCCGCCTTCGATGCAAAGATGGCGACCTGGGAGGCTGCTACCAAAGAGCTGCGCGACCAACTCGACGGACTCACTGCCGGCATCCTCGAGAGCAAACGGAAGGATGCCGTGGTCCAGTTCCCCGAAGACGTTCAGGCGATCTATTGGAAAAAGCCCGAAGAGCGCACCGCCTACGAAGAGCAGCTCGCCCAGCTCGTCCAGCGGCAGGTCGACTTCGAATACCGCCGCGTCGATTACAAAAAGACCTTCGCAAAAGACGAGAAGAAGCTCGCTCTCTACACCGAGCTGACCGAAAAGCTAAAAGCCTCTGACTCCCTCAAACCCGCCCCGCTCCCGGCCGCCTTCATCACCACCGATGTCGGCCCGAGACCGGCCGAGACCCTCCTGAAACGCCGCGACAAAGACGAGGTCGTCGAGCCCGCCTTTCTCACCCTGCTCGGCCAGCCCGCCCCGAAGATCATCCCTACTGCGAAAACGACCGGACGCCGCACCGCCCTCGCCAACTGGATCGCCAGTGAGGAAAATCCCTTCACCGCCCGTGTCATGGTCAACCGCATCTGGCAGCGCCATTTCGCGGAGGGGCTCGTACCCACGCCGAACGACTTCGGGATGCTCGGCGAAGCCCCCAGCCATCCCGAACTGCTCGACTGGCTCACCAAGCGCTTCCTCGAAGATGACTGGACGATGAAGTCGCTCCACCGCACCATCATGACGAGCGCCACCTACCGCCAGACTGCCCGCCGCGAGCCCACCACCGACGAGGACACCGTCGATCCGGGCAACCGTCTCCTCTGGCGTTTCCCTCCCCACCGGCTCGATGCAGAACAACTCCGCGACGCCACCCTCGCGGCATCGGGCGAGATCGCCCAACGCGAAGGCGGTCCCTCCGTCGATGGCACCGCGCCGAACCGCAGCGTCTATGTGAAAAAGCGCCGCAACACGAGCGACCCCATCATGGGAGAATTCGACGCGCCCTCGGGCTTCGGATCGACCCCGAACCGCATCCCCACGACGACACCGAACCAATCGCTCATGCTCGTGAACGGGGAATGGTCAATCTCGCGCGCCACCTCGTTTGCCAAACGGGTGCTCAAGGGCGAGGCCGACTTCGGACCCGCTCAGGTCCGCGAGGCCTACCGCATCGCCTACGGACGCGAAGCTCTCACCGATGAGGTCGAGGGTGCCCTCGCCTTTGTCGAGTCCCAGGCAAAGCTGACCGGCAGCTCCGCCACGGCGGCACCAGTCGATAAGTTCCCCAATGAGACCGGGCTGCGACCCGCAGGGGTCGTCTTCAAAGACATCAAGGGAATCGAGCTCGGTGAGAATGCCCTCTGGCTGCAGCCCGGGAGCCGCTTTGAAAAACTCGAAGCCACCGCTCTGGAAATCCCTGACGACGAGTTCACGATCGAGGCTGTCGCCAATCTCGACGGCGTCTACAGCGACTCGTCGGTCAACACCCTCGTGAGCCGCTGGAACGGCAATGCCGAAGAGATCGGCTGGTCCGTCGGCGTCACCAGTGCCAAGTCGCGCTTCGACCCGCAGAACTTCATCGTGCAGCTCGTCGGCGACGACTTCCAGAGCAACCGCATCTACGAAGTGGTCGCCTCTGGTCTGCTCGTCCCGCTCAACAAGCCTGTCTACCTCGCCGTCTCCATCTCGGCCAAGCCGTCGCAGGAGGACCCCGCCAAAGGAACGGTGACTTTTTACATGAAAGACCTCTCCGATCCCGCTTCCCCCATGCAGAGCGAGACGGTGCAGCACCAGATCGTGAAAGGTCTCGCCGCAAAGGGCGCCGGTCCCGTCATCGTCGGTGGCCGCGGGCAGAAAGGCCACCACTGGGATGGACAACTCGCCCGCTTCGCGATGAGCAAGGGCGTCCTCGATCGCCTGCAACTGCTCACCTCTCCGCAGCGGTCCGACGCCGAGTCACTGCGTCCCGCCCCGACGCGTATCGTCGACTGGGACTTTGCCGGCAGCAACGGTGAGACACCCGCCCCCGGCACCACCTGGAACCGCGAGGCCTCCGGTGCCTCCACCTCCGAGATACCGCCCGCCCTCCTCGGTGCCGTGACCGACTTCTGCCACGCCCTCCTCAACTCGAACGAATTTCTCTACCTCCATTGAGCCGTTTAGCGATTAGCTCTTTTGCTTTTTAGCTGCTGACTTCTACATTCTAAATTCTCTACAAAATGTCCTTTTGCCACCGCATCGATCAACCCGGGAGCCGTCGTGAATTTCTCAGCCGTGCCGGAGCCGGCTTCGGCGCCGTCGCCCTCTCGGCCCTCACCGGGGAAAACCTGCTCGGCTCGAGTGCCTTCCCGAATCCGGTCGGAGCGAAGATCCCGCATCAGCTCGGGCGGGCCAAAAATGTCATCTGGCTTTTCATGGAGGGGGGGCCGAGCCACCTCGATCTTTTTGATCCCAAGCCGCTCCTCAACAAGCTCGCCGGCCAGAGCCTGCCTGACAGCTTCGAGCGACCCGTCACCGCCATGGGCGAGGTCAACTCTCCCCTGCTCGAGTCAAAGCGGCAGTGGGGACAACACGGCGAGAGCGGTCTCTGGATCTCGGACTGGCTCCCTAACCATTCCAAAATCGCCGACGAACTCTGCGTGATCCGTTCCTGCGTGTCCGATGGGATCAACCACGCCGGCGGCGTCTGTCAGATGAATACCGGCTCGGTCTTCGGCGGTCGTCCCTCGCTCGGCTCGTGGGTTTCCTACGGCATCGGCACAGAGAACAACAGCCTGCCCGGCTTTGTCGTCATCAAAGACTCGAACTCCATGGTCGTGAACGGCGCCCGCACCTGGGGCTCGGGATTCATCCCTGCGGTGCACCAGGGCGTGCTCTTCGAAAACGGCGTCGAGCCAATCAAGAACCTCAACAACCCGCAGGGCGTCAGCATCGAGCGCCAGCAGAAAAAGCTCTCCTTCCTCGAAGATGTCAATCGCCGCCACTACGACACCCGCTCGTCCAACACCGATCTCGAGGCCCGCATCCGCAGCTACGAACTCGCCTTCGCGATGCAGGCCGAGGCCCCCGAGGCGATCGATCTCGCGAGCGAACCCGAACACATCAAAACACTCTACGGACTCGACAACAAAGAGACCGAGGTCTACGGACGCCAGTGTCTCATGGCCCGCCGCCTCATCGAGCGCGGGGTCCGCTTCGTGCAGCTCTACCACGGAGCCGGGAGCAAGTGGGACAGCCACTCCAAGATGGAGGAAAACCACGGCCGTCTCTGCAACAACGTCGATGTCCCCATCGTCGGTCTTATCCTTGATCTGAAGCAACGCGGGCTCCTCGACGACACCCTCATCATCTGGGGCGGCGAATTCGGCCGCACCCCCATGAGCGAAAAAGGCGACGGTCGCGACCACAACCCCACCGGTTTCACCATGTGGATGGCCGGCGGCGGCGTCAAAGGCGGCCAGACCATCGGTGCCACTGACGAACTCGGTCTCTTCGCCGTCGAGGACAAAATGCACGTCCACGACATCCATTCCACCATCATGTCCCTGCTCGGCCTCGACCACACCGAAGTCGTCTACATGCACAAAGGCCGACCCGAACGCGTCGATCTGAATGAAGGGCACGTGAACGAGAAGATTTTTGCCGGGTGAGGACGCTGTAGCGAATCAACGTAAAACCCTGGCGTAGCGGAATATGCCAATTGTCCCGCTGCGCATCCGTCGGCGGCCGTACTCGCGAATTCCTCTACAGATCTCTTCCCTGAAAATCTGTGCCTATCTGCGGAAGCACAGCGCATCTGTGAACATCCGCGTTGAGAGCGGATCACCACCACGCTTTGACGCTCGGCGCCGTTGACTTCATCCGTCACACGAGTCAATCATGTCGAGATGACTCATCGGCACTTCTTCTTCGCCACCGCAGCGATCTTATCTTCACTTCAGCCACTCCGCAGCGAGGTGACGAGAGTGGAGATCGTGGAACGGCGCGACATCAAAGACTCGGATTACGAAGAGATCTCGGGCAGGCTTCATTTTGCGGTGGATCCGAACGCTGCGGGGAATCGCGGGATCGCCGACCTCGCCCTGGCCCCGGTGGGCGCGGACGGGCGGGTCGTCTTTTCGTCGGATTTCCGGCTCCTTCGTCCGGTCGCGGGAGCCCCTGCCGCCGTCGCAGCGTGGATGGAGATTCCGAACCGCGGGTCGCGCAGCGGCATGGGAAAATTCATGATCGCCCACCGCTTCGCCATGCTCGAGGTGGGATGGGAGTTCGATGTGCCGGCTGCCCCTGACAAGCTCCGTATCGAGGTGCCGGTCGCGGTGGCGCAAGACGGCACTGCGATTCGCGGTCTCGTCGAGGCCATCTTCGTCGTCGATGAGACGGAAGACTCGTTCCCCGTGACCGATCTCGCCGCCTACCCGCCGGTCGATCCG
>Ga0209284_10000381_pt1 | contig 72723 bp, 65 predicted proteins | sample FRY03_FD_187211 | JGI IMG/M metagenome (GOLD analysis project Ga0209284, IMG submission 187211) | Freshwater microbial communities from Lake Fryxell liftoff mats and glacier meltwater in Antarctica - FRY-03 (SPAdes) (version 2) | ecosystem: Environmental > Aquatic > Freshwater > Ice > Glacier...
CCAAGCCGACGCCCGGATTCGAACCGGGGACCCCTTCATTACGAGTGAAGTGCTCTACCAGCTGAGCTACGTCGGCGCTGGCGGCGAATGATAACCGGGCGTTAGCGCTTCGCTCAGCGCGGCCGCCAGCTGCGCTGGCTCGCCGCCGAACGCTTCGAGCTGGGCGGCGCTGAGCAGCAGCTCGGCTGAACCGTCGGCGCGGTGGGCGACGACGCATGGCGTTAGGCCGTCGGTTAGCGCGGTGAGCTCGTCGCTCCGCTCGTCAAGGTGGACTGCCGTAAACGGCGCCGCCAGCTCGGCGGCCTGCTCGCGCCAGGCGGCTTTCTCGCGAAAGCTTCCGTGCGTTATCTCGCAGAGGCTGCAGTGGCGGCGGCCGGTGACGTGAGCACCAATCCAGTAGCTCAGCTCGCCGGCCAGAGTGCCGTTGGCCTCATAGACGCCGGTGAAGGAGGTGATTGGGCTTCTGCTGCTGATCATCGCTCGCCACACAATTACAGGCCTGTGCGCGGCGCGGCCGCTGCGCTCGCGTAAGCTCCAGCCAATGGCCGCACCGAGCTTCGATCTTCAGTCGCACTCGGCCGCCTCCGACGGCGCGCTCCAGCCGGCCGCTGTGATCGCCGCCGCGCACGAGGCCGGCGTTGAGTTGCTGGCACTTAGCGACCACGACACCGTTGACGGCCTCGACGAAGCCTTCGCTGCGGCCGCGGCAACGGGCGGAGCGCTGACGCTGGTCAGCGCGGTTGAGATCTCATCGCTCGACGCCGGCGGCAAGGACCTTCACATCCTCGGCTACGGGATTGATCACCACGATCCGGCGCTGCTCGCGCGGCTCAAGGACTGGCGCGAGGACCGCTGGGCGCGCGGCGAACGGATCGCTGAAGCGATGCGCGAGCTCGGCTGGGCAGTCGAGCTGCCAGCGCGCGGCGAGCAGCCGCTCGGCCGCCCGCACATTGCCGCCGCGATCTTCAACGATCCTGCCAACGCCGAGCGAGTTAGTGGCGAGGGGCTCGCGAGCTCGACCGAGCTGCTTGTCGCCTACCTGATCCCCGGCGCGCCCGGCTACCGCGACCGCACCGCGCCGACGGTTGGCCAGGCGATTGAGGCGATCCATGAGGCGGGCGGCAAAGCGATTTGGGCGCATCCTTACTGGGATTTCCAAGACGACGATCAGCACGAGGCAACGCGCGACGTGCTGGAGCGCTTTGCCGCGCTCGGCGGCGACGGGGTTGAGGCCTTTTACTTAAGCCATGACGAGGATCAGACGCGCCGCCTTGTCGAGCTGGCTTCAGGGCTTGACATGCTGACGACCGGATCCGCCGACTTCCATGGCCCGGACAACCCGACCTTCTCAAGCTTCCGCAATTTCAGCCTTTATGGCCTGACGCCAAATCTTGGGCCGATCGACCCGCGCTGACCTAAGCGGCCGCTAGCGTCCCAGCGGTGTCAACGCTTGAAGCAATCGTTTTGGGCATCGTTCAAGGACTGACCGAGTTCCTGCCGATTTCCAGCTCCGGGCACATTCTGTTTGTGCCCGCGCTGGCCGGCTGGCCCGACCCTGGCGCCGCCTTCAGCGCCGTGATTCAGCTTGGAACTATGGCCGCCGTGCTGGTTTACTTTCGCGCTGATCTGTGGCGAATGGCGGTCGCTTTCGTGAAGTCATTCACGGGCGATCATCGCCTTTGGCGCAGCGAGGACAACGACGGGCGGCTCGGCTGGTACATCGTGCTAGGCACAATCCCAATTTCGATTGTTGGCGTCGTCTTCTCCGATCAGATCGAAAACAACGTGCGCACGCTCTCGCTGGTCGCGATCGTGATGATTCTCTTCAGCTTCGTCTTGATGGCCGCCGACCTGAAGGGCGCGCAGGACCGTGACGTAACAGAGCTGACGCTAAAGGACGGAATCATCATCGGCCTCTTCCAAGCCTTGGCACTAATTCCCGGCGTGAGCCGCTCCGGCTCAACGATCTCCGGCGGCCTATTCCTTGGCCTCGACCGCGAATCGGCGACCCGTTACTCGTTCCTGCTTTCGGTTCCTGCGGTCGTTCTCTCCGGTCTTTTTGAGCTGCGCAAGATTGGTGACGGGGCGGGCGCCTCGGTTGGCGCCGCGCCGACGATCATTGCCACCGTGCTGGCGTTCGTCAGCGGCTACCTCGCGATCGCCTTCCTGCTGCGCTTTGTGCGCACGCACAACTTCAGCGTCTTTGTGATCTACCGCGTCGCCGTTGGCGTGCTGATGCTCGTGCTGCTCGCCGCCGGCTTAGTTAGCTGAGCGTGCGCGCCAGCCGGTAGGCGAGCGCTTCAAGCTGAAGCTGATCATCGGGGTAGATCGAGAGTGATGCGCGGGTCGCGTCAACGAGCGTGATTGCGTCGCGCAGGCGATGCGCGCTGAGCCCTTCGGCGTCGGCCTGAAGCTCAGTGCGGCGATCGACTGCGTAGATCAGCTCCGGCGCGCCTTCGGCGATGCAGGCAAGGTCGCGGTACCAGAGGCCAGCTAAACGGAGCCCTTCGGCTAGCGACGTCGTGCGAACTCGGCGCCAAACTCTGTGGGCGTCGGCCTTGGCCTCCTTCTCGTACTTATTGCGCTCCTTCTTTGGCAGCGATTCGGCTTCCAGTTTGGCTTCATCATTGAGTCGCGTTTCGGTTGCCTCGGCGTGCGTTTGCGCGAGCTTGATCAGCTCCTTCCACGGTTGGTCGCTGAGCTTGTTGTGCCGCGCGCAGCGGGCAAAGCGCTCGGCGTTGGCGCGCTGCTGGGCTCCCTCGCCGAGCGCCATTCCAAGCGCGCGATTTGCGTCGCCAAGCGCCAGTTTGGCGCAGGCCTCAGCCACTTCGGGTGCGATCCCGCGCGCGCTTAGCTCCGCTTCGAGCTGCGCTTCGCTAGGCGCGTCAAAGCGCACTGCGAGGCAGCGTGAGGAGATCGTCGGGAGAACCTGCTCGGGGCGGTCGGTCAGCAGCACAAGGTGAACGTATGAGGCTGGCTCTTCGAGCGTTTTGAGCATTCGGTTGGCGGCCTCTGCGTTCATTGTGTCGGCGCCCTCAATTACAAAGATGCGCTTCGACGATTCAAATGGCCTGCGCGCCGCTGCGGCAACGACCGGCTCGTCAATGTCGGAGCGGCGCATCTCGCTCGCACCGCTGGCACGAACCCAAGTTAGGTCGGGGTGCGATTCGCGTTCGGCGCGGCCGCGCACTCCGTCAGGGTTGGCTGCGCCTTCGGCCAGCAGCTCGGCGGCGAAGGCCCGCGCGGCCGCCGCTTTGCCCGCCCCGGGAGGCCCGTGGAAGAGGTAGGCGTGAGAGGGCTTGCCGCCCGGCTCGAGCGCCGAACCGAGCACGGCAAGTGCGTGCGGGTGGCGTTCGATTGCGGCGAGCGTGCTCATTAGCTGATCGTACGGGTACGCTCGGCTCGTTGATGGCAGGCCGACTGATAACGATCGAAGGGCTCGACGGCTCCGGTAAGTCAACGCTCGTCGCTGGCCTCACGGCCGAGCTCGAAAGTCGCTCGCTGCCGGTAACCGCGCTGCGCGAGCCGGGCGGCGCCGCGCTGGCCGAGCGGCTGCGCGATCTGGTTAATGACCGCTCGCTTGAAGTCAGCGCGCGCGCCGAAGCTCTGATTTATGCCGCGGCCCGCGCCCAGCTGGTCAGTGAACTGCTGCAGCCGCTGCTCGAAGAGGGGCGCTTTGTAGTGCTCGATCGTTACATAGATTCCTCGCTCGCCTATCAGGGCGCTGGCCGCGGCCTTGGCGTTGAGGCGGTCGCGCAGATCAACCAGTTTGCAAGCGGCGGCTTGACCGCCGACCGCACGCTTCTTCTGCGCGTTGACGCCGCCACGCGCGCGGCGCGGATCGGCGCGCGCGGCGAGGCCGCAGACCGCTTGGAGCTAGCCGGCGACGAGTTCTTCACGCTCGCTGCCGCGGCCTACGAGCAGCTGGCAGCCGCGGAGCCGGAGCGGATTCGCGTGCTCGACGGCGCTGCCCCGCCCGCCGCGGTGCTAGCGGCCGCAATTGATGCGATCAGCGAGCTGCTGCCCTAGGCTTGAGTGCAATGAGTTTTCGTTCGATCGCTGCTCTCACCGCGAGCGCCTTGATGTTGGCGCTGCCGCTCGCCGCGCAGGCGCAAACCACAGTGCAGCCGGTCGAGCCGGTTGCGGGCCAGCCGGCTGAGCCAACCGGTGGCGCGATCACTCCGCCTTCGGGCGCGCCCGGCCAGCCCGCCTCGCCGACCGTCATCGAGCCGACGGAGACGACGCCCGCGCCATCGAGCGGCGACAAGCCGCTCAGCAAAGCTCAAGACCGCGGGCTTGCCTGGCTAACAATTGGCCTGATCGCGCTCGCCGCGGTGCTGCTTGGAGCGCTAATCGTGATTCTGCTTTGGCGCCTGCGTGGCTGGGACCCGCGCTGGCTCAAGCGCTGGCGCCACGCGACCGCGGAGTCCGGCTGGCGGGTTGGGCTGAGCGGCGCCGAGATCCGCGATTTCATTCGCATCGGCCGCTAGATCAAGGCCCTTCGGGCGGCGAAAACTCGCCCTCAGCTGGGCTATCCTTGAAGGGTTGGATTTGTTTGAATTGGCGGCCCTAAAAGTGATTGGGCGCACAGTTTCATTCCGTCCGACCGAAGTGGGAAGTTCCTCGACCCGTAACCAGTAATCAAGCGGCGCGAACAAGCACCGGCAATTCAACCGGTAGGAGAGAGGAAGCAGACGATGGAAATCACACCGCAGACCCAGACAACCGACACCAACGCCACTGCCGTCGAGGCTGGCAACGCAATCTCGATCGAGCGCCGCCACACCGAGCCCGGCGCCGATCCCTTCGCTTCAGTCGAGTGGGAGGTTCGCGACGCACGGATCGCTCACGGCGACCATGTCGCCTTCGAACAGACCGACGTTGAATTCCCTACGACTTGGTCACAGAACGCCACCAACATCGTCACGCAGAAGTACTTCCGCGGCCATGCCGGCTCAGCGGAGCGCGAGCGCTCAGTCAAGCAGATGATCGGCCGCGTTTCCGGCACGATCGCCAACTGGGGTCGCGAGCGCGGCTACTTTGCCAGCAGCGAGGACGGCGACGCTTTTGAGGCCGAGCTGACGCACATCCTGCTGCACCAAAAGGCAGCCTTCAATTCGCCGGTCTGGTTCAACGTCGGTTTCGAAGAGAAGCCGCAGTGCTCAGCCTGCTTCATCCTCAGCGTCGAGGACACAATGGAATCAATTCTCGGCTGGAACACGAAGGAAGGCACAATCTTCCGTGGCGGCTCCGGCTCTGGCATCAACCTTTCAAACATTCGCGGCTCAATGGAGACGCTGAGCAAGGGCGGCACAGCCAGCGGCCCGGTCTCGTTCATGCGCGGCGCCGACTCGTGGGCCGGCACGATTAAGTCGGGCGGCAAAACGCGCCGCGCCGCAAAGATGGTCGTGCTCGACGTCGATCACCCGGACATCGTCGAGTTCATCGAATGCAAGGCGAAAGAAGAAGACAAGGCGGCGGCTTTGCGTGACGCCGGCTTCGACATGTCGATCGACGGTGACGGCTTCAACTCAATTCAGTACCAAAACGCGAATAACTCGGTCCGCGTAACAGACGAGTTCATGCAGGCGGTCGAGGACGACGCTCCGTGGCAGACGACTGCCCGCGCCACCGGCGAGCCGATCGGCGAGTCAATGCCCGCGCGCGAACTGATGATGAAGATCGCCCGCGCCGCGTGGCGCTGCGCCGACCCTGGCGTTCAGTACGACACGACCGTCAACCAGTGGCACACATCACCAAACTCGGGCCGCATCAACGCCTCTAACCCGTGCTTCCCGGCCGATGCCCGCGTTCACACGACGGCTGGCCTAATGCCGATCGGGGAACTGGTCGAGCGCGGCGAACGGGGCGAGCGGATTGAGGTCTACACGCATCGGGCAACCGCTGATCAGCCCGCCAGCGGCGTGCTCGTCAGCGAACCGGTTCGCTTCATGCGTAACGGTGTAAAGCCGATTCTCAACCTTCGCTTCTCAAATGGCGGCGAACTGCGCTGCACGCCGAACCATCGCCTCTGGACAGTCAATCGCGGCTACGTGCAGGCCGAGCAGCTGACCGCTGCCGACTGCGTGCTGCTGAATGACTCAGCGACGCCGGCGAGCGCTGCCAGCTGGGCGGTTCCGACTTGGGTCGCAGCCCCAGCCGTCTCGTTCAAGGCCGGTGGAACAAAGCTCGTAACAGATCTTCCAACCCGCTGGAGCGAAGGACTAGGCGAGATTACCGGCCACCTGATTGGTGACGGTTGGATGACCGACGTGCAGACCGGCTGGGTTTACGGTGGCGAAGATATCGCCGAAGGTTTGACCGACTCGCACGAAGGGCTTCTGACCGAGCTGATTGGCGGCGTCTCTCGTCAACAGATGGATAACGGCACGGTTCAGCTAAGGGCTGGAAGTGAGGCCGTCCGCGAGTTCTTCCAAGCGATTGGCGTTACCGACGCCAAAGCCCACAACAAGCGTGTTCCATCCGCTATTCTGGCCGCGCCAAGCGAGGTCCAAGCAGCTTTTCTGCGCGGCCTGTTTGGCGCCGATGGCTGCGTTGCACGGATTGAAAACTCCGGCAAGGCGACGCGCTATGTTGGCCTTGGCAGCCGCAGCGAGGCGCTGCTCAAGGATGTTCAGCGTCAGCTTTCAAGCTTCGGTATCCGCGGCCGGATTTACCGCACATCGGAGAGCGGCCAGTCAAGCTTCGAGTACACCCGCGCCGATGGCAGCACGATCCAGTACGCCACACGCGAAGGCTTTGACCTGCGTGTCAGCGGTACCGACATGGAGCGTTTTGCTGAGCGGATCGGGTTCTCAGTGCCGCGCAAGCAGGCCGCACTTGAGAGCCTGCTCGGCGAATGTCGCCGCTACCGCACGAAGGACTGGACAAAGCTGATCGGGCGCGACATCGACGGTCAGGAAGAGGTCTACAACCTGACTGAGCCGATCCATCACTCATACATTGTTGACGGCGTCGTTGTCGCCAACTGCAGCGAATACATGCACGTTGACGATTCGGCCTGCAACCTCGCGTCAATCAACTTGATGAAATTCCGCCGCCCTGACGGCACGCTCGACGTTGACGACTTCGAGCACACAACCGACGTGCTGCTGCTGGCGCAAGAGATCATCGTCTCGCCGTCGAGCTACCCGACCGAGCAGATCGGCGACAACGCTCGCGCCTTCCGCCAGCTCGGCCTCGGTTACACCAACCTTGGCGCCTACCTGATGGCCAACGGCGTCGCCTACGACTCCGACCCAGGGCGCGGCACGGCGGCCGCAATCACGGCGCTGATGACCGGCCGCGCCTATCGCCAGTCGGCCGTGATCGCAGCGGCAATCGGGCCGTACGACAAGTACGAAGAGAACCGCGAGCCGCACAACGCTGTCATGCGGATGCACCGCGACGCTTCATACGCGATCCCTGACTCAACCGTTGTCGACGACCTGCTGCTCGCAGCGGCCCGTCACTCATGGGACGAAGCGGTCGAGGTAGGCGAGCGATACGGCTACCGCAACGCGCAGGCCACGGTGCTCGCACCGACCGGCACGATCTCGTTCCTGATGGATTGCGACACGACCGGAATTGAGCCTGACTTCTCACTCGTCAAATTCAAGGAGCTCGTCGGTGGCGGCCAAATGACGATCGCCAACAAGACGATCCCGCTGGCGCTGCGCACACTCGGCTACACAGATCCGCAGATCGAGCAGATCGAGGCCTTTGTAACCGAGAACGGCACGATCGTCGGCGCTCCCGGGCTGCTCGACGAGCACCTTGAAGTCTTCGACGTAGCCGTTGGCGAGCGGGCAATTTCCGCTCATGGCCACATCAAGATGATGGGCGCCGTCCAGCCATTCATCTCCGGAGCAATCTCGAAGACCGTCAACATGCCGGCCTCCTCAACCGTCGAGGACATCGAGGGCGCCTACATCGACGCTTGGCGGCTTGGCATCAAAGCGCTAGCGATCTACCGCGACGGCTCAAAGACCGCTCAGGCGCTGCGCACCGACGCTCAGGACGAAGTCAATGCAGCGAACGGCCTATACACGAAGGCCGACGTTGACGCGCTGCTGCAGGCGGCAGCGCTCGAAGCTCAGGGTGACGCCAAACCGCCGCGCCGCCGGATGCCGCGCGAGCGCCAGTCGCTGACGCACAAGTTCTCAATCGGTGGTCACGAGGGCTACATCACGGCCGGCGTTTACGAAGACGGCACTGTTGGCGAGATCTTCCTAACCGACATCGGCAAGGAAGGTTCAACGCTGCGCGGCATGATGAACGCCTTCGCGACCTCAATCTCAATCGCACTGCAGTACGGCGTGCCGCTCGAGAAGCTGGTCGAGAAGTTCAGCTACATGCGCTTCGACCCCGAAGGGATCACGCAGAACCCAGAGATTCCGTTTGCCAAGTCGATGCCCGACTACATCATGCGCTGGCTGGCATCACGCTTCCTTGACACCGAAACGCAGGAAGGGCTCGGCATCATGACCGACTCGGTTCGCGCCAAAAAAGCTGGCGAAGAGGCCGCAAGCTCTTTCACCTCCGACACGGCAGGCCCAACCAACGGTGGAAACGGCGGCTCCAGTAAGCCGGCGGCGTCAGCGATGACCGACTCACCGCCGGTAACCCCAGCAAAGATGGGCGGACTTGAGCTAGGGCCGGCCTGCAGCCAATGCGGCGGCATGATGCAGCGCACCGGCGCTTGCTACACCTGCACCTCGTGCGGCAACAACACCGGCTGCGGCTGACGTAGGCGATCACTGAGATTTCAGTGGAACGCTCACGGGATGTCAGTGGGCGATCACGAACTTGTCAGTGGTGCGCTCGTGAAGATGTCAGTGGGACGGCAACAACGCGGCTCAGGCCTTGGCGCGGATTGTCCAGCTGCGCCCGCCGTCAGCTGAGACCTTGACCGTTCCGTCGGCAAGCGCGGCGTAAAGCGCTCCATCAGCGGATATGAATGCTGTCGGCTGACCGCCAATGCCGCCGACCTGGGCCCAGTTCGCCCCGCCGTTACGGCTAACCGACACGGTCCCATCAGCGTCCACCAGGTAGAGCCGCTGTTCGCTCGGCCAAGTCAACAAGCCAGCGCGCGATTCGCCACCGCTGATCGCCCGCATCGTCTCCCCGGAGTCCGAGGAAGCGATCAACCCCACCTCTGACGAGGCGACGAAGCGCTTAGGGTTGACGGGGTTGATCGCCAGGCTAAAGAGGCCCCCCGGGGCGGCGCTAGAGCGCCACGTGCGGCCCCCATCGCCCGATACCTGCAGCTCACTGCCTTCGGCCCCGTATACGCGCGAGCCGGATGCTTGGAGAACGTGAAAATCGGCCTTGCCGAGCAACGACACGTTGGTCCACGTGCGTCCGGCGTCACGAGAAACCATCAGACCTAGCTTTCCGGGAAGCTCGGGGTCCGACGGATCCGGATGGCCAGAGGCAAGGAACCGCTTCGCGGTCTGCGTAGTGAAGCCCATCAAGTCGTGGCGAGCCGTACCGACCGACCTCGGCTCAGTCTGCCCGGCATCGGCGCGCCAGAGTCCGGCGTGCGTGGCAATGAGGAGATCAGCGCCTTGGGTGCCAAGGCCATGAACGTGCCCGATCTCCTCATGCGCGCCGCTCGATGCCGCGGACGCGGCGGTACGAGGCTGGGGGTCCTCGCCGCCGCACGATACGAGCAGAGCGATGACGAGCGCTGCGGCAATGAGTGTGACGCGTTGTCGCATGAAGCTAAGGTTAGACCACGTCATCTTGGACGGCGTGCTCCTGGTGCTCAGCCTCGGAGCGAAGTCCTTTCTTGCCGGGCAGGTCTTCGCCCTGTCACTCGCCGCCTGAAGGCAGCCCCACCGTCACGGACGATCACGCGTACCGCGCCGCCGGTGGGACGCAAGGTCGTACCCCGCTGAACCATCACTGACAACTTCGTGATCGCGGCCACTGTCAATCAGATGATCGCCTACAGCTGATCTGAATGAGCGCTCATTTGAGAATGCTGTGTTCGAAAGATAAGAATGGCCGCCGCCAGCGTGGGGCGCGGCTTGAGGCTCCGAACGATAACCGTCTGCACCTTTCCGCGGGCTGATCTGCCTGTGCCTAACCCGGTCTCTCCTAATCGGCGGCTAGCCCCCCCAATTACTTCCCGCCACTAGCGTAAGAAGCAGCGGCAGAAAACGATTGGGATAGGGTCTTGAGCTCTATGGATGAACGAACCGTGACGCTTCACGACCGCCCAATGACCTACGTCTGCGCCGGTGAGGGTCCGGTGCTGCTGTTGATCCACGGGATCGCCGGGGACTTCCGTAACTGGCAGGAAGTGATTGGTCCGCTTTCACGCACTCACACGGTGATTGCGCCCGACCTTCCGGGGCACGGAGGTTCGGCCCCCGGCGGTGGTGACTATTCGCTCGGGTCTCTCGCCACCGGTCTGCGTGACCTTCTCGTAGCCATGGGCCATGAACGCGCCACACTCGTTGGCCATTCTCTGGGCGGCGGGATAGCGATGCAGTTCGCGCACCAGTTTCCGGAAATGACCGAACGCCTCGTGCTTGTCTCCAGCGGCGGACTAGGCCCGGAAGTAAGCGCGGTGTTGCGCGCCGCGGCACTGCCCGGCGCCGACCGTTTCATCGCCACTACCGCCGCTCCGTTGGAGACGATCAGCCCGGCGATCCGGCGCGGTTTAGCGCTCATCGGGATGCGTCCCACTCCTGATATCGCTGAGGTTGCCCGCGGCTACGCGTCACTCGCCGACCCCGATCGCCGGGCAGCGTTCCTCGCCACTTTGCGTTCAGTCGTCGGGACCGCCGGTCAGCTCGTCCACGCGGGCGATCTCCTCTACCTCGCCGAGGGCACCCCGGTGCTCATTATCTGGGGCGCCCGCGATCAGATCATCCCCGTCAGCCACGGCGAGCGAGCCCACGAACTAATTCCCGGCAGTCGGCTGGAGGTTTTCGAGTCGGTTGGACACCTGCCTCAGGTGGAAGCGCCGGCACGCTTCGTTATGGCGCTAGATCGCTTTCTTGCCGAGACGCAGCCACGCCAGTTCGATCTGCAGGAGTGGCGCGCCCGCGTGAAGAGCACGGATTGATCGGCTTCGGCCGGTGTCGTCTTGCGAGGTTTCGCCAGGGCCGCGGTGAATAGGCGTCCAAGTCGGTGATCGGGTTTGGCGAAGCGGAGTTTGTTTCGACCGCAGCGGCCCACTTCCGCGTCCAGATGGTTGGTTCAGGCGTAGGAGGGGATTACCCCCTGACTTGGCCGGCGGAGGGATTCGTAGTCCATTCGCAGCTTTCGCGCACGATTCTCAGCTCACTGCCCGCTGACAGCTAATGCACCAACCGCTTTGCTTCCTGCCTCAAGGCACTTCGCTCGTTAGGGCGCGGCGCGAACGGTGAGCAAGCGGCCAACCGCGCTTCGCTGTACGGTTGATGGATAACCAGCCTTCCAACGTAGGAGTTGCTTGATGACTCGTTTTTCCGTCGCCCCGTTGCTATCAATTGCTGCCATCGCCGCTGTCGCGGCCGTTACACTGCCCGGCTGCGGCAAGCCAGAATTTTGCGCGAAGAAAACTGAGTTCAATAGCTCCGTGACGACGCTGACAAGCGTTTCACTCAGCCCGCCTGACCCAACCGAAATCAACAGCGACATCACAAGCGTTCAGAGCGCTGGCACGGCGATGATCAACGCAGCCAAAAGCGACTTTCCAAGTGAGTCTTCTTCGCTTGAGAGCGCCGTAAACGCGGTAGTTGCGACAGGCAAGACGCTGACGACGACCAAGGACCTAACGGCGACCGGCATAACGCTCGCCACTCAGCTGCTGACGCTCAGCTCGGCTTGGAAGAGCTTCGAGACTGCAACCAACGACGCCTGCAAGTAGTACAACACGAGCCTAAAGAGGCGGGGGGCGTAACCGCCAAGTCGCGCGGCAGCGCCAGATTGGTGATGAAACTCGCCATTTCTGCGGCCTAGGTTGCCGATAACAGCTCAGCGACCAACTAGCGCAGGGAGCTGCGCATTTCTGTAACTTATTCTCATGTCGGCCTAAACGATTTCCTTTGGAGTGTTTTTATGCGCCAGTCCATGCTGAAGCTTTTTACAGTTGCCGCAATCACCGCAATCGGGCTCAGTAGCGCTGCTGCAGCGCCCGCCGCCACGCCGCCATCCGCCTCTACGGGCGCAACCGAGCAGGCAACATCTTCTCGCGGCCTTGACACTGCCAGTTCCAACAACTGGGGCTGGGACAACACCACGCCAGGCCTTGCCGGCCGGCCGTACATCAAATATCTGTCGGTCACCAATGGCGGCGTTGAGAGCGTCGTAATCAACAACACGGGCAACGTGCAGTCGCCAAATGCTGAGACGATCGGCGGCAATGTCAGCGATCTTTACGCCTTCATCACGCCAACCAATGGCTGCAGTCTTGGCCAATCTCCTTCATCGGGCGCCTGCTACGCCACGCCAAACCGCACCGGCATCTCAATTATGCGCTACACCGGTCCGGGATGGAGTGAGAACTTCACTAGCGGCACAAGTGCCAATCCAGTCGTCAACAACAGCTCGCTGATCACAATCAGGGTTGGATTTCACGCTGCCTATTCGACCTCGAGCTGGAGCTGGGTGAATGGCATCCCGTCATCGTGGGTCAACACGGTGCGCGCCGGGTCAGATGGCGAAGTTGCGCTTAAGTTTACGCCGCAAGCGTCGCCGAGAATGTTCCAGGGAGGCTGCTCGCAGATTCCCGTTAGTAGCTGTCCCATCGATCGCGCCGACGAGGAGGTTCTTGAGGCGGCCTTGCTGCTGAGCATGGACAACACGCTCGATTCAGCGATGAATGGATTGCTGTTCGGAACGAAGAACGCCTTTATTGGCTCGCTCGAGTTTAACGGCGGCGACGGCGGTGGTGGTGGCGGCTCCTCGCCGACGTTGAGCTATGGCGTCGCCGCGCCTCACCTCAACGCTGACGGCAGTGATCGCAGCGGCACTCTCTACGCACTGCTTCCCTCATCGGTTTTGACTCTGTTTGGAACGTCGCTCAGCGGCTTTGACGAGGCTCTGTTCCCTGTCGCGCGCTCTATTCCCGGATCGTTTACGACAAGCTGGACACGCTGGACTGCGGCGGCCAATGGCAGCGACGGTCAGTTCCTGACGGTTTCCAATATTTCGTTTTCGGCGCCAAAGTTCTCAGTCGGGACGAAGTCGAAGACCAGTGGCAAGCCCACACTCAAGGTCGGCAAAAGCGGAGCACTTAAGTTGCTGGCGGCAGCCTTCAAGCTGACGGTTCCAAAGGGCGCCTCGCTCTCGGCAAAGGTGTCGACGCCGAAGGTCTGCAAGCTCGTGGGAGCCGCAATCAAGGGCCTGAAGGTCGGCACCTGTCGAGCCGTCTTGACGGTCAAGCCGAAGTCGGGAAAGAAGCGGATGAAGGCGATCAGCATCGTCGTGGCGAAGAAGTAGCCGCGGGCAGCGCGCGGAGTACCCGCGACGTGATTGAGCTAGAAGCAACGGTCGAGGAGGCGGCGACCTTCACGCTGGCGATCCTCCAGGCGCAGCCGACTGCTGACTAGCTCCCATCGCCGGTGTTTGACGCGCCAGTTTTCGCAGCTAACTTGAGATCTGCGCAACTTCTCGGCGGAAGCTGTGTTCGGGGTCCTGTAAGCAGTTCCCTTAACCGCTTCGCATGGCGAGGCAGAGGAGAGTTCCAAATGATGTCTTTTAAAGTTCGGTCGGCTGCTGGCGGCCGCAAGGTTTCTAACACCCCGACGGCCAGCCGCGCGCAGCGCAAGCGCTTGTTTCTCGTAGGTTTGGTCACGGCCCTAGTCGCAGTGTTCGCTGCTCCGGCCCTATCGCAGGCAGCTGCCGTTACGCCGCTGAAGACGCAAGGCAACAAGATCGTTGACTCGGCCGGTAATCCGGTCGTTCTGCAGGGCGTCAATTGGTTTGGCTTTGAGACGGCCAACCACGCCCCACATGGGCTGTGGACTCGTGACTACAAGGAGATGCTGGCGCAGATCAAGGCCCAGCGCTTCAACACGATCCGCCTGCCGTTCTCGCTCCAGGCGATGCGTTCAAGCACCACCAGTGGCATCGACTACGGCGGTGGCCGCAACGCTGCGCTGGCTGGCAAGACGCCCCAGCAGGTGATGGACATCATCATTGATGAGGCCGCTAGTCAGGGCCTGATGATCATTCTTGATAACCACTCAACAACCGACGATTCTTTCATGCATCCACTCTGGTACGGCCTCGGTGGTTACACGGAGAGCGACTGGGTCAACACCTGGAAGGCGCTCGCCACGAGGTACGCAAGCAAAACGAACGTAATCGGCGCTGACCTCAAGAACGAGCCTCATGGTGAGGCAACGTGGGGCACCGGCGCCGCAAACGACTGGCGCCGCGCAGCGGAGCTAGCCGGCAACGCTGTCCTTGCAAACGCACCGAACTGGCTGATTGTCGTTGAGGGAATCGAAGGCCCGGTCGCTGGTGGTCAGCAGCTAGACCGCCACTGGTGGGGCGGCAACCTTGAAGGCGTACGCAACAACCCGGTGCGCCTCAATGTTGCAAACCGCCTTGTCTACTCGCCACACGAGTACGGCCCGGGCGTCTTTGCCCAGCCGTGGTTCTCTGATCCGAACATGGCTTCGATTCTCGCTGACCGTTGGCAGAAGGGCTTCGGCTATATCCACGACGCTGGCACGGCGCCGATCTTGATCGGCGAGTTTGGAGCCAAGAACGTTGGCACCGACACCGTCGAAGGTCGCTGGATTCGTCAGTTCGCTGACTACCTCGGCAGCAAGGGGATGCACTGGACCTTCTGGGCTTGGAACCCGAACTCCGGTGATACCGGCGGCGTGCTCCAGGACGACTGGAGGACGATCAACCCGACGAAGATGGCGCTGCTGAGCGATCTGATCGATCGCAAAGCAATTCCTTACGCGCCTGGCGACGGCACAGCGCCAGCGCCGACGCCTACGCCTACGCCGACGCCGACGCCGACGCCGACGCCTACGCCGACGCCTACGCCTACGCCTACCCCTACACCGACGCCGGCCCCCGCGCCGACGCCGCCCGCTGGAACGGTCAGTGTTCGCTTTGCGATCGATTCACAATGGGCAGACGGCTCATGCGGCAAGTTCGTTGTCAGCAACACGTCGAGCGTCGACGCGAGCATCTCGAAGTTCGCGTTCACGCTGCCCAGCGGCGCCGCTGTCACTAGCTCATGGAACGGCACGGTCAGTGGCACTGGTACAAGCCGCGAGATCGCTGTTCCGTCATTCGCGAAGGCAGTGGCCGGTGGCACTTACATCGATACCGGACTGTGCATTTCCGGTAGCGGTGCGCTGAGCAACCTGACAGTCACCGCTGGCGGCAGCACCACGGCGCCAGCGCCAGCACCAGCGCCAGCACCAGCGCCAGCGCCAGCACCAGCGCCAGCACCAGCGCCAGCACCAGCGCCAGCACCGACGCCGACGCCGTCGCCAACCCCAACGCTCCCTGGCGCAGCAATACTCACGGCAACGGTGCTGAAGGATTCGACCTGGAGCAGCGGCTTCTGCCGCAGCTTCAAGGTCGCCAACAGCGGCATGTCAACCTCAACCGGTTGGAAGCTGACCTTCGCGCTGCCAAGCAACGTTGCGATCACGCAGAGCTGGAGCGGCGCAGCTAGCCGCAGCGGCAACATCGTGACCGTCGTGCCGGAGAGCTGGGCGGCAAAGATTGCGCCTTCCTCCAGCGTCACATCGTTTGGCTTCTGCGCTTCAGGCAGCGGTGAGCCAACGGCGGTCTCGGTGACCGAGGTCGCCTCGACCGTGATGGCAACCAGCGCTAGGTCGCGGACCAGCGCGAAGGCGCGAGCAGCGGAGAAGGCGACGAAGATTCGCCAGGCCCGCCGCCTAAGCGCTAAGCGCAAAGCGGCCGGTAGCCGCCGCTAGCCGATCAATTCTTCGCGGTCCCGCGCTGCATGGCGGCGCGGGACCGCTGAAGAGCTCAGCAGTCCGCCCAATTTCAAAACCAATTACTGCCGATCACGGCAGAGAGAAGGAATCGTTCACGTGTTCACTCAGTCAGAGAAGTCAATCGGTCGCCAGACGCGACTGATGCTTGCAACAGCAGCGCTTGCCGCAGTTAGCGCCGTTGGCGCATCAGCAAGCAGCGCTCAGGCCGCGGTGTCGCCGAGCTTCGCCCCGTACGTCGATATGACGCTGCAGTCGAAGGCCAGCAACACGGCCAACATTCGCCAGTCCGGCGCTAAAGCGTCAACGCTTGCATTCATCGTCAGCGGCGCTGCCTGCCAGGCATCGTGGGGCGGCTACTACGGTCTTGGCCACTCGGACGAATGGTTTGACGCCAAGCAGGTGATCAGTGACGCTCGCGCCGCTGGTTCGGAGCCGATTATCTCGTTCGGTGGAGCATCTGGTCAGGAACTGGCACGGACCTGCACCAGCGCAACTGCGCTTCAGGCTCAGTACCAGGCCGTAATTGACGCGTATAACGTCCGCAACATTGACTTTGACATCGAAGGCCACGATCAAACTGACACTGCATCACTTACGCGACGCTTTCAGGCGATCTCCGCTCTCCAAGCAGCCGGCGTCGCCGCTGGCAAGCCGGTAACCGTCTCGCTGACACTACCGGTGATGCCAAGTGGCCTGACTAGTACAGGAATGAACGTGCTGCGCAGCGCCATAGACAATGGCGTTGACGTAAGCGTTGTCAACGTGATGGCGATGGATTATTACGCCTCGCCGCAGAACCCTCCCAGTAGAATGGGCGATTTCGCCATCCAGGCCGGAGAGGCACTGAAGACTCAGCTGGCCACGCTCTACCCGAGCCGCAACGATGCTGAGCTGTACCGGATGGTCGGTCTGACGCCGATGATCGGCCTCAACGACACGCTAGAGGTCTTTACGATAGACGACGCGACGAAGGTACTGAACTGGGCCAACTCGAAGAGTATTGGCCGGATCGCAATGTGGTCGCTCAACCGCGACTTCCAGTGTCCCAGCCCGACCGCCTGGGTTAACCTCACTTGCAGCGGCGTAACACAAAGTGCCTTGCAGTTCTCGAGCATCTGGAAGACGTTTGGTGGCGCGCCGGTGATCAACCCGACGCCAACACCGACGCCAACACCGACGCCGACACCAACCCCGACCCCGACCCCGACGCCAACTCCAACGCCGACCCCGACGCCGATCCCTGGCGCTGTCAGCTCGAAGGTTGCGGTTGATTCGCAGTGGGCCGGTGCCTGGTGCGGAAAGATCGTCGTCAGCAACGCGACGTCGAACAATCTGGTGATCGACAAGTTGACGTTTTCGATTCCGGCCGGTGACTGGGTAACCAGCACTTGGGGCGGGACGTTTACGAAGAGCGGCAACGACTACTCGGTCGTCGCTCCGAGCTGGGCTCGGGCAGTTGCCGGCGGCAGCTACTCGGACACGGGAATGTGCGTCTACGGTTCTGGTTCAGGTGAGTTGAGCGACATCGTCGTGACGACGCATCAGGACGGCACAACGCCAACGCCAACCCCAACGCCAACTCCAACCCCAACCCCAACCCCAACCCCAACCCCAACCCCAACCCCAACCCCAACCCCAACCCCAACCCCAACCCCAACGCCAACGCCGACGCCGACGCCGACCCCAACTCCGGCTCCGGGAACGGCGACGTTGACGGCAACGGTCACGAAGGATTCGACTTGGACCGGCGGCCTCTGCCGTAGCTTCAAGATCGCCAACGCTGGAACGGCGTCGTCGCGCAGCTGGAAGCTGACCTTCACGCTGCCGTCGAGCGTCAAGATCACGGACAGTTGGAGCGGCAGCGCAACGCGCAGTGGCAACTTAGTCACCGTCACTGCGCCAAGCTGGGCCGCATCGGTCGCGCCAGGCGCGAGCGTCGCCGCGTTTGGATTCTGCGCCTCCGGTAGCGGCGAGCCAAGCGCGATCAGCGTTAGCGAAGTGGCACTTACCGGCGCGTCGGTCGCCACGCTGACTACTAAGGCACGCGCGCGAGCAGTTGCACGAGCACGCACCGAGCAGAAGCTCAAGATCCAGCAAGCGCGCAGGAACAGCGCCCGCGCAGGCCGCTAGCGAAGCGGCCCGGTTAGCTAACTAACGCGCACGGGGAGTGTTCTGATCTGGTTTACGAAGCCTGATTGAACCCAGCTGACCTTGCCGGCTAACTCAAGCTGCGGGTAGCGCTTGAGCGTCTCCTCAATCAAGAGGCGCAGCTCGAGTCGAGCCAGCGCCGCGCCCAAGCAGAAGTGGCGCCCTCCAGCGCCGAAGGCCTGGTGCTGAGGGTTGCGTTCAACATCGAAGCGATCAGGCTGCTCGTAAACCGATTCGTCGCGGTTGGAGGAGATATACCACAGCGCAACGCGGTCGCCCCGCTCAATGGTTCTGCCGCCGATTTCGACGTCCTCAGTGGCGGTCCGCCGGAAGTGAGCGAAGGCCGGAAACATCCTCAGCGATTCCTCAACTGCCGATGGCACGAGCGCCGGGTCCGCCAGCAGCTTTGCGCGCTGTTCGGGGTGCTCTATAAGCGCGTGCATCGCGGAGCAGTAGGTCGCTTTGGTTGAGTCGTTTCCGGCCGCCATCAGCAGGAAAAAGCCCATTATGATCTCGTGCTCCTCGAGCCGCTCGCCATCAACTTCAGCTTCTATCAGCAGGCTGGTTAGGTCCTCAGTCGGGTTCTCGCGGCGCTCAGCGATCAACGCCTGAACCCGTTCAAAGACCTCCGGCACGTCGCGCTCCATCACGCTCGCCACGCCCTCGGGATTTACTTCCGGGTCGCTTGAAGCAAGAATCCCGTTCATCAGGCCGGCCCAGAGCATGTCGTCTTCCTCAGGCAACCCCATGAAGCGGCAGATGACGCGCGCGACGACCGGCTGGGCAACTTCCTCAACAAGGTCAAACTCGGTTCTGTCGCCGAGACGGTCGAAGGCGCTGGTGACGATCGCGCGGATCTCCTCTTCGTGCTCGCCGATCCTCTTGGGCGTAAATCCCTTTTGGAAGATTGCTTTGATCCGGTCGTGGCGCGGCGGGTCCATCGCGATGAACATTCCCGACTGAATTTCCGGCGGCAGCACCGAGTCGACCAAAATCACGCCGCCACGTTCAGATGACAAGTTCTCCCAATTGAGCGATGCTTCGCGCACGTCATCGGCTCGCGTGAGTGACCAGAAGCCACCCTCTTCTGGGAAGTCCTCCATTGCCGCCGTCCATTGAACGGGGCAGACCCGTCGAGTCTCAGCGAATCCGTCGTGCGGAGGTCCGTCGGCCCATGACGCTCCGCCTTCTCCGACCTCTTTGTCGCCGTCAATCAGCTTCTTTGGTGGCATGCCACAAGCTTACGCGGGCGACGCGGTTGCTTGCTCAGAGGGTCGCACCGCAGTGAATGGCAGCCGGGTTATCTCGGCGCGGGGCGGGGCGCGGACAGTCAGTCAGCAGTCGCTGCGCGATCAAGGTCGTCAAATTCCTCGCCGCTTGCCGCTGAATGCTGACCCGCGAAATAAAGGTGGATCAGGCCACCGATCACGCCACCAAGCAGCGGAGCCAGCAGATAGATCCAAATGTGGCTGAAGTCGCCGGCAGCGATCGCGGGCGCTAGCGAGCGAGCCGGGTTGAATGAACCACCGGTGATCGGCCCGGCGACGGTCGCAGCAGTAAAGATGAAGAGGCCGATCGCAAACGGAGCGAAGACGCCCTTCCACGGCGCACGGTCATCGGTCGCGACGGTGGCGATGACGAGCACGAACAGCATCGTGAAGACCGCTTCAAGGATGAACGCCTTGCCGTCACTGACGTTGTTGCCTGGCGCGGTAACCGTTTTGCCAACAATCGTTTGCGTGTAGAGCACCAGCACCAGCACCGCGGCCAGCAGCCCGCCGACCAGTTGAGCTGCCCAGTAGGGGAGAATCTCTCCGACCGGGTGCTTTCGCGCGCTCGCCAATCCGAGCGTCACGGCAGGGTTGAAATGGCCCCCTGAAATGTGGCCAAAAGCGAAGATCATCAGGGCCAGGCCAAAACCAAATCCAACGGCGATGCCGACCGATTGGATCGCCGTGATGCCCTGCGTCGTCAGGGCAACGATCCCCATGAAGCCGGTTAGAAAAAAGCCAAAGGTACCGATGCACTCAGCGGCTAAGCGTTTGGAAAGGGGCATCTGCTGTCAACCTTTCTGCGATCAATTACGTTCTAAAAAGTTACAGGGCGCCGCGGCCAGCTAGCCAGCGGGCGTTGCGTCAACGAGGCGCCAAGGCACTTGATCGGAGCCATCTAGCGCCAGCGTCCAACTTTCGCTGAACTTAATCTCGCGATCCTTCGCGCCGGTCAAGACGGCGGCAGTATCGCGATCCTCGAGGTACCTGCGGCCACGGACCTTGAGCGCCACGCTCATCCGCGCTGGCGCCGGTTCGGCGGCCAGACGCTCAATCGTGATCGATTCGATCTGCGGCCCGCGCACCACGAGGCGTGCGTTGTGGCCGTTGGTCGACGGGTAGAGCAGTTGCTCAATCGCCTCGGGGCTAGCGATCGCCTCGAGCGCAGCGTCAGGGCCATCAACGGCCTCAGCCCAAGCCGCCACTGCGCGCCGCGCCGCGGCTGCCAGCACGTCCGGGGCGAAGCGGCCGTCAACTAGTGAAAGGTCCATCGCCTGCGTGCGTGCATCGGCTGCGAGGCTGACGTCGACAAGATCTGCGGTCGAGGTTCCTTCGAGTGCCTTGTCGGCGACTGCCGCCTCAACAATCGCGGCGTCGCGCAATCCAACGTCATCGGCCCAAGGCGAGGCGATGATCGGGGCGTCAAGGTGATGCGCGCCTTCGCGATCCTGCTCAATCGAGAGCAGAATCCAGCCGCCGTCGCGCTTTGCCAGCGTCCAGTATTCGCTCAGTGTGACGACCGAATCATCGTCATCACTGCGCATAATCCGCATTCCATCGTCGGTCTCGACGAAATCTTCGAGCGTCGCCTCAATGTGGACGATCGCGCGGTCGTCGGCGTCGGCGGCTTTATTGTCGATGCCGACGTACAGCACCTCCGGGCCGCGCAGTACGCGCACTCGGTTGTGCCAGCCGCGGGATGAGAAATCCTGCATCCGCAGGCGCCACTCAACCAATAGGTCATCGCCGACCATCGTTTGCAGCGCGCGGTCGTCACGCTGATCCCAGGCGTGCTGAATCGCTCCAAAAAGCGCCGCCGTGCCGGCCGTGACCGCGTCGGCGTCGAAGGCTGCGTCGTCGGCCGCCGCTTCGGCCGACGCGGTCCGCACGCGAGCGTCGCGTTCAATCCGCCGCTGGCGCATCGTGCGCACCGTCATGAAGGAGCGGAACATGCTCAGCAGGATGATCAGCGCGATCACGCCGAAGACGAGGAAGAGCGCGAGAATCGACCCGGCGCTTGCTGCGCCGCCGTAGCCGACGCCACCTCCACCGAAGCCGCCACCTCCACCGAAGCCGCCGCCGCCTCCACCACCACTAAATCCGCCACCGCCACCGAAGCCCGAGGAGCCACCACCGGCCCGCGCGAACAAGAAGATTGAGCTAAGCAACGCGATCATCGCTCTTACATCGTCGCAGCATTGCTGCAGCGTTGACGCGCCTTCGCTAAATCGTCACGAATCGCAGTCAATCTCAGGCGCCGCCCAGCGCGCCGCGGCGCCCCTTCTTCGCGACAAATGCTGACTCCAAACCCTCGCGGTCGAAGCCGCCGATGACCTCGCCTTCGGTCGCGTAGCGGTAAAGCGCCACGCGGAAGACGGCCATGATCGTCGTCTGGAAAAGCAGTGCGATTACGAAGCCGAAAACGCCGATAGCGATCAGCACACCGCCGCCAATGGCAGATGAGCCGAGCACGAAGTAGCCAAGAAACATCACCACGATCGCCGGTAAGATCGCGACGAAGAAAGTGATTAGGCCGATCGCGCTGGAACCAACGACCCCCTCGCCCCAGCGCTCCTTGACGACGTGAGCCGACGTTTTCAGCGCCTCTTTTGGCCCGAGCCCGTCGAGCGCAATGATCGGAATCACAAAGAAGGTCGCAACCGCCCAAGCGAAGCCCGCAAGCCCACCGACAATCGCGCTGGCAACGCCGCCAGCAACCTGCTGTAGGGCGCTCTGAATCGCTGAGATCAGGAGCCCGACGAACAGCGCCACCGCGGCCCAAGCGAGAATCAGCTTGATCCGCCCGCGCGCAGCTCCAATGCCTTGGCCAACCGTCGTCTGTCGCCCTTCGAGCGCTTCGGTTGCGCACGAAGCGAGCGCGACGGAGGCGAAGACGCCGACAACGGTCAATAAGTAGGCGCCGATGACTACGAGCGGCAGCGCCGCCCAAGGGGAGTCAACCGCCACGGCGATTCCGGCGCCGCCACCGAAGAAGATGATCATCGTGATGATCGCCGCGAAGACCGAGATGATCGGAAAGGCGAGCAGCGACTTGTCGGATTTAACGACAGCCCAGCTCTGCTTTGACAACGCCCAGCCGCGTTTGATTTTTCCCATGCGATCAATTTACTACTTTATTTGGCGTGGAACTGGCAATCGAGCTACCCAACTGGACAGCTGGCACGGTCTGCATGCTCGCGACGATTGGCGCCGACGGGCCATATGCAATTCCGGTCAGCGCTGCGCTGCGCGGCGGTGATCAGCGGATCGTGCTCGCGCTCGGCGCCCGTCGCGGCTCACTGGAGCGGCTACGCGCCGAGCCGCAGGTTGCTTTGACCATCCTTGCAGCCGGCGACATCGCCTTTACAGCCCACGGCACGGCGCGCGTTGTCGCCGACCCGCTGCCTGGGGCCGAGGGTGTGATCGGAGTTGAGCTAAGCGTTGAGCGCCTGACCAGCCACCGGCGGCCGACCTTCGTGGTCGAGGATGGCGTCGTTTGGGACTGGGTCGATGATGACGCGCGCAGCCGTGACGCCGCCGTTCGCGCAGCGCTTAGCGCGCTCTAACGCCAACTGCTGAGGCGGCCGTATCCGCTGGCATTTGCGGGTTATACTCGGTTCTTATGAGGCAATCCGATTTTACGGGCGGGCACGGCGCAGCGGCTGACAATCGCCCCGCGCCAAACATACGAGCTAAAAAATGAGTACTGGAATCCTCATAATCGTTCTTGTTGTTGTGGTCATCCTGCTGCTGGCAGCGGCGTCGATTCGCGTAATCGACCAGTACGAGCGCGGCGTGCGCTTCCGCTTTGGCAAGGTACGAGCCACACCGTTCGAGCCGGGACTCGTCATCATAATTCCGATTGTCGACCGGCTCGACAAGATCTCGTTGCGGATCATCACCTTGCCGATTCAAAGCCAAGGAATCATCACGCGCGACAACGTTTCGGTCGACATCTCGGCCGTCGCCTACTACCAAGTTGTCGACGCGATCGATTCTGTCGTCGAGATTGAGGACGTCGTATCAGCGATCGGCCAGATCGCGCAGACGACGCTGCGCAACGTCGTCGGCCAGCACACGCTCGACGAGACATTGACCGAAACCGCCGGGTTAAACGCCAACATCGCCGAGATCCTCGATCGCGCAACCGAGCTCTGGGGGGTGAAGGTAACGCTGGTCGAGCTGAAGGACATTCAGCTGCCCGAAACGATGAAGCGCGCGATGGCCCGCCAAGCAGAGGCGGAGCGCGAGAAGCGCGCCAAAATCATCGCCGCTGAGGGCGAGGCGCTCGCCGCGGGCGAACTGGCCCGCGCCGCCGACGTGATGATGGCCCACCCGCTGGCGCTGCAGCTGCGTAATCTTCAGACTCTGGTCGACATTTCAGTCGATAAGAATACGACCGTGATCTTCCCCTCGCCGCTGATGAGCACGATCAGCGAGATCGGCACGTTTCTCGCCAAAGAAAGTGACGCGGCTAGCGGTATCACCGACCTACTGATGGCCGCCGACGACGACCAGCTGGGCGAGCAAAGCTAAAAGTAGTTGCGCTTCAGCGCCGCAGCGCCAAGCCAAGCGGCCTTTAGTGCGAGGTGATTACGCGGTCAATCAGGCCGTACTCGACCGCTTGTTCGGCAGTGAAAAAGCGGTCACGTTCCATGTCGGCGTGGACATCTTCGACTGAGCGGCCAGTGTGATGTGCATAGAGATCGTCGATGTTGGCACGAGTTTTAAGGATCTCATTCATGTGGATCTCAATGTCCGAGGACTGCCCTTCAAAGCCGGACGACGGCTGATGGATCAGGATCCGGCTATTTGGCAAAGCCAGCCGCTTATCGGGCGCGCCGGCGGTTAGCAGTAGCGAGCCCATCGACATTGCCACGCCGCAGCAGATTGTTGACACGTCGGGCTTGATGAACTGCATCGTGTCGTAGATCGCCATCCCCGCGTAAATTGAACCGCCAGGCGAGTTGATGTAGATCGAGATGTCCTTATCAGGGTCTTCCGACTCGAGGTGCAGCAGCTGCGCGACAACAAGGTTGGCGATCTGATCGCCGATCGGCTGCCCGAGAAAGATGATTCGGTCGCTCAGCATCCGCGAGTAAAGGTCGTACTCGCGCTCCCCGCGTGAGGTCGTCTCGATTACGGTCGGGATCAGCGGCATCTACTGACCCTAGGGCATTGTTCCCGGGGAGCCGCCTGACCGGAACGCAAACGTGCCGACTACGCAAGCCACAGATCTAGGCCCGCCGAGCCCACCAGAGGGGGGGCGCTTAGGCCGTGTGCCGCCGCTGGGGTTGGTGCTGGGATCAATCATTTCGGTTCAGTTTGGAGCGGCGATCTCAGTCACGATCTTTGATGAGGTTGGCGTAGCCGGTTCGACGCTGCTGCGACTGGCGTTCGCGGCGCTCTTCCTGTTCCTGTTGAGCCGGCCAAAGGTTTCAAAGTGGTCGGCAACCCAGGTCAGGATGGCGATTCTCTTCGGCGTCATCCTCGCGGCGATGAATCTGGCCTTCTATCTCGCGATCGACATTCTGCCGATTGGGATCGCAACAACGATCGAATTCCTCGGACCGATTTCGGTTGCGGCAATCTTTTCGCGCAAGCTGACCGACGTGATTTGGGTTGCGCTTGCGGCGGCCGGGGTGGTGTTGATTGCGCAGCCTTGGAACGGGGGAGGGGGCCTTGAGCTAGCCGGCGTGCTGCTGGCGCTGCTGGCGGCCTTCTTCTGGGGCGTCTACATTCTGGTAGCGCAGCGCGCTGGCGAAGTGTTCCCCGACCGTGACGGGCTAACCGTGGCGATGATGATTGGCACCGCAATTGTCTTCGTTCCGGGCGTCGCCGCCGGTGGCTCGACGCTTGTAACGCCGCACATTTTGCTGCTGGGCGCTGTGATCGGCTTGCTCAGCTCCTTGATTCCGTACAGCTTCGAGCTGGATGCACTGAGGCGAATGCCAGCGCGGGTATTCGGCACACTAATGAGCATCGAACCAGCGGTCGCTGTCCTCGCTGGCTTCATCGTGCTCAGCCAGCAGCCAACGTTGCTTCAAATGTTTGCAATCGCGCTGGTCGTGATTGCAAGCGTCGGCGTAACCCGCAGCGCGCGGCCGCTGCCGGCCGAAGCGGCGATTGAGGCTTAGGGCGCCAGGCTGCGGCGCCGCCGCACGGTCGCGCAATACTGACGGGGCTGTGTTCACGCTCAACCTTCCAAACCTGCTTACCGTGCTGCGGATTCTGCTCGTGCCGGTGCTTGTAGTTGCGCTGCTTTCGCACGGTGGCCAAACAAGCGACGTGCTCGCCGCCGTCGTTTTCGCTGCTGCTTCAGTCACCGACGCGCTCGACGGGTGGCTGGCGCGCACGCGCGAGCAGATAACAACCTTCGGCAAGCTGATGGACCCCGTCGCCGACAAGCTATTGATCATCGCTGCGCTGCTTTCGCTGGTCTCGCTCGGGCGGCTCGCTGCCTGGGTGGCGATGGTGATCGTGGCGCGCGAATTCGCTGTCACCGTCGCGCGGATTTCTGCCCGCTCGGAGGGCGTCGTGATAGCCGCTAACTGGTGGGGGAAGACGAAGACTGGCGTTCAGGTGCTGACGATCTTCCTGCTGATTTTGCTTGTTCCCACTCCTTCGTGGATTGACTTGCTCGTTTACGTGATGGTCGCGATTACCGTCGTCAGCGGTGTTGACTACTTCTTCGGCATGCGGCGCCTTGTGCGTGAGGCCGAACTTCGCCGCGCGCAGCCACGTGAGGGCTCGCCACAATGAAGTGGGCTTTCGCTTTGCTTGCCGTTTGCGTCGTGGCCTCATTTGCGGTCGCGGCCTACGTCGTGCTGGGAAACCGTGACCCGGTTCCAAACGAAATCGCGGCCTGCGTCAAAAAGGTCGGCCTGGCACAGGCACGCTCCCAGGACGCTCTCAGCGCTGTGCGCGCCGACGTCGCCGCCGGCGGGCCGAAGGTCGCCGAGCGCTGGGACTGGGGCAAGACTCGCGGCGTTCTATTCGAAGGGCCAGCAAAGAGTTACGCGATGCTCGCCCTGTGGAACTCAGATTCGGCCTCGCTGGCGGGCGCCGACGCAGGGCAGAAGGTCTTCAGTGCGCCCGGCTTGCTGCCACTAGTCAGCGTCGAAGTTCCCGACAACGGCCTGCTGCTTCGCTGCGCTCAGCGCGCCCGCGGTTAGCGGCCGCCAGCGTCAAGCCACTCGCGCATCGAGGTGTGATGCATCAAGTGTCCGTCGGTGGCGATTTCACGGCGCAGCTCGCCGAGTAGGCCGAAGCGCTCCGCCGTCACGTTGTGCTGATGGATCGTTTCGAGGTTCTCTTGGCGGGCCGAGACGAAGGTCGCGTCGTCAAGCGCGCTGAAGCGCTCGATCACGCCCTGAATCGATTCGCGAACGCAGTCCTCGACGAAACGCGGCCGACTGTGGGCCTTCTCAACCACCGCGCCTTCATCGGAGCGCTTCATCAGCTCATAAATCTCGCTCGACATCGAGCCTTCAACGATCTTCAGTAGGTCGGCCGCCTCAACGTCGAGCTGGCTGCCCTCGACCGAGCCAAGGTAGAGCGTGCCTAGGCCGCGTTGGTTGTGTGTGGCAATCGGAACGGCGGCGATGATCTGCTCGATCTCGTCGTCTTCAAAGCCTTGCGCGCTCAAGCGGTCGCGGGCCGTTGCGGCGACTAGCTCTTGGGCGCAAGGGCAGGCCGTCATTCCTTGCGCGGTAACGCCGACGAGCCGGCGCGTTCCAGCCTCGCTGGAAATTGCCGCGCCGTGAAGCGTATAGATCTCCTGCGTCGTAATTGCGGAAACCGGCGCCGGCTTGTGCTCTGGGTAGCGGGCCATGATCGTTACCTCGGCGCGGAGCGCGCCTTGACGCTCTCGGACGCTCTCGGCGATCTTCTGCGCTAGCTGTTCAGCGCGAAGCGCCGTTCCGCCGACCGCGAACTCTCCGATCGCTTCATTGACGACCTCCTCGAAGCGCGACATGTGCGCCCCCTTTTGCTTGGGGCCAAGGTCGACGAAGCACTCCAGCTGAGCGTGATAGGACTGCTCCGCCCCGGGCTCGCCGATGCGGATCACTTTCTCAACGCCGGTCACGCCAACGCGCGAAAGCGAGATGTGAATCTCAGGCTTGTAGTTCTGGACGTCGGGCGAATTGCTTAGCGCTGGAAGTTCCATCGAGGACCTGCCTCATTCGGGGTTGGAAGGAGGTTAGCCCAGCTTCGGTCTCGCTTGTGCTATTAATCACATTGTCGACCACGGCTTAGACTTTTCGCTCCAGACTTGTTCTGATTACGCGCGAGGGGTTCAAATCGTTCAATCGGCTTTTATTACGTTTCAGTAGGCGAGTTACGTGGGCAGTGGGAGTCATCTGGAGGGGTGGCTTCAACAATTTCTTATCTGAGGAGCCGTGGAGAATATGCAGGCAGCGAAGAGCGCAGGATTGCTCGCTGATGAAGCTCCAGTTTGGGAGCTGGCTGAGCTAAAGCCACTGATCATGACCGGGCAGGAGAAGGGCTTCTTGACCGTCGCGCAGATCACGAAGTGCTTCGAAGAGGTTGAGGTTTCAAAGGAGCAAGTGCAGGAACTTCACGGCCATCTGAAAGAGATGGGGATCAATCTTTTGGCTGAAGGCGATGACGGTTCCGGGCCGCCGCTGACGGAAGGTGCGCCCAAGCGCGGCAAGCGGGCATCAGGCAGCAAGAACGATGAGATCGACCTGACTGTCGAGCCGAGCCTAGATTCACTACGCCTTTATCTACGTTCGATCGGCCGCGTTCCGCTGCTCAGCGCCGTTGAGGAGGTTTCGCTCGCAAAGCGGATTGAGCGTGGCGACATGAACGCCAAGCAGCACATGGTGGAAGCCAACCTGCGGCTCGTCGTTTCAATCGCCAAGGGCTACATCGGCCGTGGGCTTACTTTCCTCGACCTGATTCAAGAGGGGTCGCTTGGTTTGATTCGCGCGGTTGAAAAGTTCGACTACCGCCGCGGCTACAAGTTCTCAACCTATGCCACTTGGTGGATCCGCCAGGCCGTTACGCGTGCCATCGCTGACAAGGGCCGCACAATTCGGATCCCCGTGCACATGGTTGAGAAGCTGAACAAGGTCGTTCACGTTGAGCGCCAGCTGGTTCAGTCGCTCGGCCGCGAGCCAACGCCGGAGGAGATCGCGCAGGAGCTCGAATGCAGCACTGAAGACGTGCGCGAGATTCTGCGCCTTAGCCAGCAGCCGATCTCACTTGAGAAGCCGGTCGGCGACGAAGAGGATTCGCAGCTCGGCGATTTCGTCGAAGATGAAGGCCTAGTTTCGCCGTTCGACCTAGCCTCCGATTTGCTGCGGCGTGAAAGCATCTACCGCGCGCTTGGAACGCTTCCGGCGCGTGAGCGCGATGTGATCATCATGCGCTTCGGGATCGGTGGCGGCAAGCCTCGAACTTTGGAGGAGGTCGGCCGCGCCTTCAATGTCACGCGCGAGCGTATCCGCCAGATCGAGAACTACACACTGAAGAAGCTCGAGTCGCTGCCGGAGGCCCAGCGACTGCGCGACAGCGCCTGAGCTCTAGACTTCCGAGCGCTGTGCTCGGCGGGATGTCCGAGTGGTTAAAGGAGACGGGCTGTAAACCCGTTGGCTCTGCCTACGCAGGTTCGAATCCTGCTCCCGCCATTAAATTGCCCGACGGCGCTCGCAAACCGCAGTCCTCGTAAACGGCCCTTAGAAGTGCCTCATAGTGGCCGCGCTGAAGGTCGCCAAAGGGGTCGCGCGTATAACCGAGCAGGGTGCCGAATGGGAGCGAGAAGGCGGCGCGCATCGCCAGCAAGCGACGCTGCTCTTCGTTTTGAGCGTTAAGCACCTGCGCGGCGACGTTGAGCTGGCGAATCTTGCGAATTCTCCTCGGCAGCGCGGCGATCAACAGCAGCGTCGAGGGAATCAGGAAAGTTAGCCAGCCCAGTAGTTGCGCCATCGCTTCGATCGCGAGCTCGCCTTGGCGGCCTGCCTCGACCGCATTGCCACCGGTCGCCTGGCCCGCATCCCGCAGCGCGCCACTGAGGTCACCGCCGACAAGGGGCACCTTGCCCAGTGTGGCGCCGGCCTGGGTGAACCCGTCACGAACCGAGTTGCCAGCGTCCTGAACGCCGCGGCCAAGGCTGGCGATGTCGTCAACGGTGTTATTGACCTTCATTCCCAGCCAAGCGAAAACGACGAGCAGCGCCAGCAGCAGCAGATCGGCGATGACGGCACGGGTGCGGAGTGCGGAAACTTCGGGGTAGATGCGCATTGCTCAATTCTGCCCGCCGGTGCGGAGCGCATGGCCCAGCCACGCCGCTAGCGAGGCTTTTGTACGATCAGCGCTGTTAACTAACCAACTTCCATCGGAGAACCAACAGATGAGCACAGTGATCGAGTTCACAATGCACGCCAACCCCGGCCAGTACGACCACCTGCTTGAGGTCTACTCAGAGTTTGCTGAATTTATGAAGGACAGCCACGAGGGCCTGAAGCAGGTTCTCGTCGTCGGCGACCCGGCAAGCGGGCTCGTCCGCGGCATTGGTCTGTTCGATACGCCCGATCAGGCTGAGGCTGTCAACAGTGAAGAGGTATTCGCCGACTTCAACTCCAAGGTCACGCCGCTTATCTCGGGCAGCCCGGAGCGCACTGAGCTGCAGCTAGTTCACATCTTCACGCGCTAGGCCAGTACCCCTGGGGCGGCGCGGACGGGTAACTGGCGCATCGGTCGGGCGCGATCGTAATGATTCAGCAATGCTCGCTTTGCGCAAGCAACTTTTTGTTCTCTTAATCGCTGCTTGCGCGATGGCGCTCGCTGCCAGCGCTGCCTCAGCTCGAGTCCAAAGCCTGATTCCCCAGAAGTCGCTGGGCGGGCTGAAGATCGGCATGGTCGCCAGCCAGGTCCGTGGCGTAGTCGGCAAACCCGATAGCAACAAGATCGTCAATCACCCGCTGATGGGCAAGACGCGGCAAATGAAATTCGGTTTGGTCGAAGTTACGTTCCGCGGCACAGCTTCGAGTGCGACAGTCGTCAATTTGTCGACCACCAGCCGCAAGGAGCGCACCAGTGGCGGAATTGGCGTCGGTTCAAGTGAAAAAGCGCTTAAATCAAAGCTCACGGGTGAGCGCTGCGTCACGGAGCTTGGTTATCGCCACTGCTACATCGGCAAGCGCAGCGCCGGATTCGTCGTGACCGACTTTTCGATCTCCAAGAGCGGCCGCGTGACGCGCATCACGCTCGGCCTAGTAATTGACTGAGCGCCTTAGGTGGCGCTTGTCTGCCGGGCTAATTGCGTCTAACCGGCGGCGCAACTGCTATCAACCCATGATGATCAAAACTCGCCTTCCCCTCGCCCTGCTTCTCTGCGCAGCGCTGCCGCTGCTCGTAGCCTGCGGTTCTTCGCAGAGCGACGCTGACAAGGCAGCCGAGCAGGCCGCCGACGCGCAGGCTAATCCGCCGACGATAACCGACGCGACTACGCCAGCGATCAAGGCCGTCAAAGTAACCCCTGGCCCCGGTGAAGGCGACATCAAAGTTAAGCCCGTAATCCCTCGCCAGAGCGGCGCGGCGCCGAAGGTCCTAGTCGTCCAGGATCTGATCGTCGGTACGGGTGACGAGGCAAATAGCGGCGACAGCGTGACCGTTCAGTACGTCGGCGTGCTGTTCGCAAACGGCAAAGAGTTCGACAGCTCCTGGAAGGGTGGCAAGCCGTTTACGTTTGATCTTGGCAGCGGCGGCGTAATCGCTGGATGGGATCAGGGCGTTGAAGGCATGAAGGTTGGCGGTCGCCGCAGCCTGATCATCCCTGCCGAGCTGGCTTACGGCGCCGCCGGCTCGCCTCCCACAATTCCTGCCAACGCAGCGCTCGTCTTCGACGTCGACCTTGTGAGCGTCAAGGCAGGCTAAGTGCGCGCGCTGGTAGCAGCGGTCTGCCTAGCCTTAACGCTCTGCTCAGCAGCCAGCGCAAGCGCGGCCACAACGCGGGGCGGGGAGTCGCACTCGGTAAAGCCGGAGGGCGGAGCGCTTGATTTAATCAGCACTTCATTCGGCCAGCGCGATCGTGAGCTGGAGATCCTCTACCGGTCGACCGAGGCGATCACGCCGCAACTGCTTGCCGAAGAGAAGGGCGGCCAGATCTGCACTGTTTTTGATCGGGTTTCGCCAGCAGTGCGCGCCGTCTGCGTTACGCGATCAGACGGCAAGTGGAGAATTGTTTCTCGTGGCAAGCTCGTCGAGGGAAGCGTCAGCCAGCCGCGCGAAACGGAGCTGCGGCTGCGTTTTGAGCCGGCTGCCGCGAATCTTGACGTTGGCCTTGCGGACGTTTACGTCAACGCGACCGCCGCCGGTTGCAGCGCTCAGCAGGCAAAGCTCCCGAAGGTCACTTGGTCGGGCGCAAAGATCGTTTCAGCTTCGCTTTTGAAGCTGCCATGTGAACATCGCCTGCCGCGCGTTGGTGGCTACCGAGCGCGCGTCTGGGACGTTGTGACCACCGGCTGCAAGCGCAGCGGCGCTGGGCAGGTTAGCCGCGGCCCGTCGGGCAAACGGATTGCGCTCACTTACGACGACGGGCCATCGACCTACACGTCTGCCTTCCTGCGCGAGCTGCGCAAGCTCGGCGTGCCGGCGACGTTCTTCCTGATTGGCCAGCAAGTGTCGGCTAACGCCTCGCTGGTGCGGTCAATGATGCGTGACGGAAACATGGTCGCCAACCACTCGTGGAACCATGCCGACATGGGCGCTGGCGGGCCGGCCGCTAGCTCGCAGCTGCGCGACACAAGCGCAGCGATTCGCCGCGCTACCGGCTTCACGCCGTGCCTCTTTCGCCCGCCTTACGGTTCAACCGGTGCCGACCTTGTTAGCCGAGTCAATGCGCAAGGAATGACCTCGGTTCTCTGGAGCGTCGATCCGCTCGACTGGCGCACTCCGGGCACCGATGCGATTGTCAGCTCGGTCGTAGGCCAAACCAATGGCGGCGCGATCATCCTCTCCCATGACGGTGGCGGCCCACGCTCGCAGACGCTCGCCGCGCTGGCGCCAATCGTCCGCACGCTCAAGCGGCGCGGCTACAAGTTCGTCACGCTGACCGACCTGCTCGGTTACGCGGAGCGAATAAGCCTCGTTAAGTAAGACCGAGAGCTAACGGCGAGCGCTTCGTGAAGCTGCCGGATTGGCCTTAAGGTAGGCCGAAATCCGGTTCTTTGGAACGACAAAGATCCGCTTGCCGGTCATGTAATTCCCCGAGTCTGATGAGCGGCTGGGTGGTGGGCGGTAAACGTCGATGTGGCGACCATCGATCGCCCCGCCGGTGTCATCGGCGCGGAACCAGCCGTCCTTGTTCTTCGACTTGTAAGCGGCGATGTAGACGAGGCTGCCGCGCGGAATGAGGCTTAGGTCAACGGCCACGCTGCGGTAGTAGCTGAGGTCAAGAGAAGGCCCTGCCGCGAAGCTAATTCCGGTCGGCTTGACGTAACGGGTCCCGGCGCCGTTGTACCAGCCACCGGTTTCCAGCGGGAAGGTCACGCGACCGCTCTTCGACCGCCAGTAGCCCTCGCCGCGCCAAAATGGAGCGAAGACGCCACCTACGCCGAAGCTCGCATTCTTGCCACTGGAGGTGATCCAACCGCTCGAGCCGAGGTTGTTGATGTGGTAACGCTTGCCGTTGGTGCCGATCCCGTCCCCCTCCATTGACAGGCCACGGGCCGAATAGAGCCAGTCGACGCGGCTTCTGCGCGAGAGCCCCGGCGTGTAAACGCGCTCACCCACGAACCAAGCTTCCGGCGCGGGGAAATACTCGGTGATCGTGACGCCGCTCAGCCACGTTTCCTTTTTCAGCGCAGCGCCAGCCGTCGCTGGCAGCAGTGCTGCGCCAGAGATCACCGCCAGCGCAGTAGCGAGCGCAGCACGCGTGGAATGGGGGGCGCGAAGGGCGTTCATTGACGTCTAGATACGGTAGCGGAGCAGGCGGTGTGGGCGCGAAGCTAAACCTTCAGCACATGTGCGCGATTACCTGCCAGCTAGCGCGGCGTGGGCGGCGGCTGTCGCAGGCTATCCTCCGAGCCAGCGCCCTCCTAGCTCAGTTGGTAGAGCACTTCCATGGTAAGGAAGGGGTCATCGGTTCGAGTCCGATGGAGGGCTCTCTCGCAAATCACGGCCGCGCGGGTCTCTTGATTCTGCCTACGAACTCTGGAACTCTGCCGTCTACAAAACCATCGGCTGATCGAGGGAGAAGTTTTAATGACGAAGCAGCTCGCCGCAGGATTCGCAGCAGCAGTAGCAGCTATCGCTCTCGCCGCCTGCGGTGGCTATGACCCGACCGACGCGGTCAACAGCTTCAACAAACAGGTCAACACGTCGGTTCAATCGGCGCTCAAGTCAGCAGGCTTTGACGGTCCAACTGCAGCCGACGCGGGCGTCACGCTGAGTTGCCCATCCAACGTTGAAAAGGAAACGCCTTTCACCTGCAAGGTAAAGGGCAATCTGAGCAAAAAGACTGTTGACGTCCAGATGGAGGTCAACAGCTCCGACGAGCTGGCCCCAGCCAATGAATCGGCTTTCACGAAGACGCTTGGCAAACTTTCCACCGACGAGGGAGAAGCTGTAGGTAAGGCTGCCGCAAACTAGGGGGTGCGGATCGGCATCGGTTAGGCTGCGCAACCGCCGATGCCACTCATAACCGCAGTCTCCAGTTCGACCCTCGGGGTCGATGAGACCTCATTTCTTGTGATCGTCGGCGCCGCCGCCTTGGCGGCGCTCGCGGTCGCTATTTTCGGGCGGCGCGTGGCGATTCCGGTCGTCGTGATCGAACTGCTGCTGGGAATCGTGATCGGCCCGCAGGTGCTTGACTTTGCTCAGCCGGATTCCTTCACCCAGTTCTTCGCCAACCTCGGCCTTGGGATGCTGTTTTTCTTCGCTGGCTACGAGATCGATTTTCAGCGGATTCGTGGCAAGGCGCTGAATCTTGCGATCGCTGGCTGGCTGCTCTCGCTTGTGATCGCTTACGGCCTCGGCGGAATCCTCGCCTGGGCAGGTGTGGTCCTCTCGCTGCTCTACGCCGGATCGGCGATGGCGACAACGGCAATCGGCACGCTGATCCCAATCATCACCGACGCCGGCGAGATGCGCACGCGCTTTGGCACCTATCTGCTCGGCGCGGGCGCGATCGGCGAGTTCGGCCCGATTCTGCTGCTGACTCTTGTCCTCACCACAACGACCGCGAAGAACCTTGAGATCTTGATCGCCTTTGTCGTGCTCGCGGTAATCGCCGCGGTCGCTGCTGTGCGTTTAGTGCCGCGATCGTGGGGCGTAGTTGACAGCACGCTTGAATCAAGCAGTCAGCTCGCAGTTCGCGTCGCTGTCGTGATGATTTTTGTGCTCGTCTTTTTCGCGTCTGGGCTTGGGCTGGAGCTCTTGCTGGGAGGCTTCGCGGCGGGCATGATCGTTCGCCTCGCCGTCCGCGGGCAGGAAGTCGCGGTGCTTGAATCAAAACTGGTTGGGATTGGCTACGGCTTCTTGATCCCGTTCTTCTTCATCTACAGCGGCATGACATTTGATCTTGATTCGCTGATCGGCAGCACGGCGGGGCTGCTTAAGCTGCCGCTCTTTGTGGCGATGTTCTTGCTCGTCCGCGGCATTCCGGCGCTGCTGCTTTACCGCGGCGTCTTTGAGCTGCGCGACCGCCTTGCGCTCGCTTTCTACTCGGCCACGCAATTACCGCTCGTCGTGGCAATCACGACTGTCGCCACACAGGCTGGCGACATGAAGTCCTCAACCGCGGCCGCCCTCGTCGGCGCCGCGATCCTCTCAACTCTCTTCTTCCCGCTGATCGCAATGCAGCTGCGCTCAGGCCGCGTCGAAGGCGACGTCGATCCGGACGTTGAAATTGAGCGCGAGGAGGAAGGCTTCGACGAGGAGCCGCTTCCCGCTTAGCTCTGCTGCGCTGCGGCCTTCTCTTCTGCGTCGAGCTTCCTGAAGAAGTCCGTTCCTTCGATGCTCCCCTTCGGCAAGATCCGTGCCAGCCACTTCGGCAGCCACCAGTTGCGCTTGCCGACGATCACCATTAGCGCTGGCACCAGCAGGCAACGGACAATCGTCGCGTCGATCGCGACCGCGAACGCAAGGCCAAGGCCAAACTGTTTGGTAGTTGGGTCAGGGTCGGTGACGAAGCCAAGGAAGACGCAGACCATGATTAGCGCCGCCGAAGTGATCACTCGCGCGCTGCGCGAAAGGCCGCGCACGACGGCCGTTTTGTTGTCGGCGCCCGATTCGTACTCCTCCTGAATGTGGGTCACGAGGAAAACTTCGTAATCCATCGACAGGCCGAAGAGGATCGCGAACATCATCAGCGGAACGAAGGAGACGATCGGCACCGAACCTTCGAGCCCAATAAGTCCTGTTCCCCAGCCCCACTGGAATACGGCGACCAGCATGCCGTACGCGGCTGCCACGCCGAGCAGGTTCATGAACGCCGCCTGGAGCGGCACCAGGACCGAGCGGAAGGCGACCATCAGCAGCAGGAAGCTGAGCGCGACAACGATCAAAATCGAGATTGGCAGCTTATTTTTAATCTCTTCGGCGATGTCTATGAAGGCCGCAGTTTGGCCGCCGACGTAGGCAACTTGGCCGGTCGCGGCTAGGTCTTCGGGCGCCAATACGCGAAGACGGCCAACGAGCGCCTCGGTCGCGTCAGATGGCGGCGCCGATTTCGGCACGACGGTGATAACCGCGGTCGAGCGGTCGGCGCTGTAGAGCGGCGGCGCGGGAGGAGCGAGAACGTCAGGGTCTGCCGCGATCGCTTTCTCGAGCTTCGCCAGCGCAGCGCTGTCGCTGCCGTCCTCTTTCAACTTGACGACGATCAGGATCGGGCCGTTGCTGCCTTCGCCAAAACCGGCCGAATTGAGGTTGTAAGCCTTCGTCGCTTGAGAATCCTTGGAGCCAGCGGCGGTGTCGATCTGGCCGAAGATCATCTTTGTTGTCGGAATCGCGATCACAGCCAAAATGGCGATCGCGGCGATCAGCGGCGGCCACGGGTGGCGCGCAATTGCGCCGGCCCAGCGAGCCCAGCCAGTCTTGTCGTGGTCAATCGCTTTCGATGAGCGGCTGTGTAGCCAAGGGAGCCGCAGCGCGTCGTAGCGCTTACCGAGCAGGCCGAGCACGGCCGGCAGCAGCGTCAGCGCCGCAAGAATTGCTGTTACGACGAAGATCGCTGAGAGGTATCCGAGCTGCGCGACGATCGGGATGCCAGCGATCGCCAGCGAGCAGAGCGCAATCACGACAGTTGTGCCGGCGAAGAGGACGGCTGCGCCGGAGGTCGCGACCGAGCGGCCGATCGACTCAGTTATCTCCATCCCGCCAGAGAGCTGTTCGCGGTGGCGCGAAAGGACAAAGAGCGAATAGTCGATCCCAACGCCCAGCCCGATCATTCCGCCGAGCGCGCCGACAGATGAAGGAACACTGCTGACGTGCGAGAGCAGCGTGATCACCATCGTGCCGATCACGACGCCGAACATTGCTGTGATGATCGGCAGCAGCATCGTCACCGCTGAGCCAAAGGTGAGCAGCAGGATTATCAGCGCTGCGGCAATTCCAATCCCAAACGAGAGGTAGGCAGCATTCGGGTCAACCGCCGTCGCGCCGAGGCTGCCGTCGGCAGCGCTTTCGAGCCCGGCTTTAGTGAGCGGCTGCTCAACCCGGTTGACGATGTTGTTCGCTTCTACCGCGGTAGGGATTGCGTACTTCGGAGTCAATGTGACCTGAATCAGCGCCGTTTTCTGATCCGCGCTGACCAGCGCGCCGGCGGCCTGCGAGGCAGGTGTCGCCGGCAGTGGGCTGACGACCGTCTCAACTTCAGGCGACTTCTTTGCAGCCGCCACAGCTGAGGCGATCGCGGCGCTGTTTGCCGAGCTCGTCAGCGGGCCCTTATCGGCAGAGTAAACAACGATTGAGCTGGTCGGTTTCAGCAGCGCGGGCAGCTTCTTTGTCAGCAGATCGGTTGCGTTCTGGCTCGCAGTGTTCGGCAGGTTGACGGAGTTGGCTGAGACCAGCCCGCCGCTGCTCTTGACCCAGCCAGCAAGCGCGACAACGACCACTAGCCAAAAGACGATCACAATCCAGTGGTGGCGAGCACAAAACTTGCCGAGCCGGTAGAGGGCTGAGGTCATAATTGTTTATACAGGGGACCGCGCCCTGATCCTCCCCGCGTTCGTTTTTACTTCTCCTTTGTTAAGTTGAGCAACCTTATGCGAGCAATTCAGATAACAGAGCTAACCGGCCCGGCGACCGCACTGAAGTTGGTCGACATTGCCGAGCCCGACGCCAGCGCGGGGCACCCGATGACGCCAGGCGAGGGAGTCGTCGTTGACGTGAGCGCCGCCGGCGTCGCATTCCCGGAGCTACTGCAGACGCGCGGCGAATATCAGATAAAGCCGGAGCTGCCGTTTGTTCCTGGCAGCGAGGTTGCGGGCGTCGTGCGCAGCGCCTCGGCCGGCTCCGGCTTTGAGCCCGGCCAACGCGTGGCGGCTTTCTGCATGCTCGGTGGCTTCGCCGAGGTGGCGATCGCGCCGCCTCATTTCACCTTCGCTCTGCCCGAGGAGCTAGATGACGCGCAGGGCGCGGCGCTGGTGCTCAACTACCACACAGCCCACTTCTCGATGGTTTATCGCGGCGATCTGCGCGCAGGCGAGACGGTGCTCGTACATGGCGCAGCTGGTGGAGTGGGCACGGCGTCAATTCAGGTTGCCAAGGGGCTTGGCGCTCGCGTGATCGCGGTTGTCTCGAGCGACGAAAAGGAGACGGTTGCGCGCGAAGCTGGAGCCGATGAAGTGGTTCGCTCTGACGGCGACTGGAAGGACGAAGTACTAGCGCTCGGCGGAGCCGACATGGTGCTCGACCCAGTCGGCGGCGACCGCTTCACCGACAGCCTGCGTTCGTTGAAAGAGAACGGGCGCGTGGTCGTTGTTGGTTTCACCGGCGGCTCGATCCCGGAGGTAAAAGTGAACCGCCTGCTGCTAAACAACACCTCCGTTATTGGCGCCGGCTGGGGCGCCTCAGTGCTCGGCAACCCAGCGCTCGTACAGGCGACCGGCGACGCGATCGCTGATCTGATTGAGCAGGGCTTCGTGCGCCCGCCGGTCGGCGCTCGCTTCGCACTCGAAGACGCGGCCGCTGCGCTAGAGCTGATCGACAGCCGCGGCGCTACCGGCAAAGTCGTGCTCGACGTCGCATAAGGCCGCGGCGTTACCAGCGCCACTGCTGCAGCGGCTGTGAGAGGCCTTCGGAGAGCGTCGCGTGGCCGCGGCCACTGAACGATGCCGCGACCGCTTCGCCCTGAGGCTCGGCGTCATAAGGAAGGCTTACGCCTGCACCACCGCGAACCAGCGCGTCGGCAACGCTCTCGTCGCTACCGATTGCGTAGCCGCGCACAGCGCTGCTGGTTTTGATTAGAACGAAAGATCCGTCCGGCGATGCCGAGGCGCCTACGACCCAGGTCAGCGGCAGTTGCCCGACCGAGCTGAGCAGCGAGCTGCCGCCAGTGAATTGCGGGTCGTCAAGCCGGTAGACGCCGACCTGCGCTTCACGCTTCGAGATGACGGTCAGCGCCCCGTCGGAACCGACCGCTAGTGATTCGGCGTCACGCGCGCCGCCCGGGTAGGTAAGTCGCTGCGAGCTGACGGAGCTGGCGGTAATCGTCGGTGGCGGGCCACCAGCAGCTGGCAGCGTTGGCTCGGCTGCGCGATAGATCTTGACGGACGCACGCACCGCGCTGTTGTCGCCGATGTCGGCGATGTAGAAGGCGTCGTTGCCGTCGGAGTCAGGGGCAATCGCCAAGTCTTCCCAGTCGGTAGCGGTAACGCCAGGTAGCTCGAAGGTGGCGCGTAGCGCGCCGCTTGCGGCGTCGATCGCGAACAGCCGGGCGCGGTCGCCGCTGTCATTGTGGGTCCAGTACACGCCGGGGTTGAGGGCGCTTTCGGCAAGCCCCGAGGCCTCGGTCAGCGCCGCTGCGCTAACGCGTGGCGCGCCAATTAGCCGCGGCGCAAGGTCGGCGAACGGTGAATCTGGCTCGACTGGTGGTTCAGGCTCTGCTGGCCTCTGGTCAGGAACCGGCTCTTCGCCCAAGGGCCTGTCACCGCCGTCGCTGCCACCATCATTGCCGGGGGCTTGCTCGTCTTCGCCGTCGCTGCCACCATCATTGCCGGGGGCTTGCTCGTCTTCGCCGGCAGCTGGCTGCGACGGGCCGTGGCGCGGCGAGATCTCAAGTACGCCGGTGATTACTGTGCGGCCACGGCCGCGGATCTCAAGCACGAGCCTCCCTGCAGATGGCAACCGCGGCAGCGCGATCGCCGTCGGCGTGCCAGCTGAAAGGTTCGTGGTTACCCCCGCGCCGACCGCGCGCGGGCGATTGCTCCAGCGCAGCGAGCGAAGGTCGCCGGCGCGAACCGCGCGGACCGTGACCCGAACTTTGCTACGCGCCTTGAGCACCAGCGAGGTTGGCTTTCCAGCCCAAGTTCTCGGCACGTTGAACGAGGCATAGACGGCCGACTTTGCGCCACTGAGAACAATCCGCTGCGGCGCTCGCTTGGCGCGGCGTCCATCGTCGCGCAGCAAGACAATTTGCCGGGCGCCGAGATTGCCGTCCGCTGGCTTCGCCTTGCTAGCTGCGCTGGCGGTGGGGGCGAGTAGGGCTGTTATTACGATCGCTGCGGGCAGCGCTCGCTTTTTGATTGCTCTAGCCATTCCAACTATTGGAACCCGTCAATGCGCCAATAGTTACGGTCGCTGAGCAATACCGTAGAATCGCGCTAATGAGCAAAGTCGACAAATACGCAAACCTAGTTGCCGTCTTCGGCCCTGTGGTCGTTTTGATCGCATTGATTCCGGTAGCGATCAACCACGATCTGCTGGCATGGAGCGACCTGATCGTCTTCACGGTGATGTATTTGATCTGCGGGCTTGGCATCACCGTCGGCTACCACCGCCTGCTAACCCATCGCTCATTTGAGACTTACAAGCCGATCGAGTACCTCTTTGCGATCCTCGGTTCGATGGCGATTCAGGGCGGGCCGATGGACTGGGTTGCCGATCACCGTAAGCACCACGCGCACTCCGATCAAGAAGGTGACCCGCACAGCCCGCACGTCGGGCATGGCTCGGGCGTGCGCGGCGCCGTTAGCGGCCTTTGGCACGCGCACGTAGGCTGGACCTGGCGCCTTCACGGGATGGCGACGCACAAGAAATACGCGATCGACCTCAGCGAAGACCGCGGCATGCGCGTGATTCACTACTCATTTCCCTTCTTCATTCTCGTCTCCGCCGCGCTTCCGTTTGGGCTCGGCGTGGCGATTACAGGGACGATCTATGGTGGCCTCACGGGGCTGCTCTGGGGCGGGCTAATCCGAGTGCTGCTGCAAAGCCATGTGACTTGGTCGGTTAACTCGGTCTGCCACTTCTTCGGCAACCGCCGCTTCGAAGTTGAGGATCAATCGACCAACGTCTGGTGGCTTGCAATTCCATCCTTTGGCGAGTCATGGCATCACAACCATCACGCCTTCCCGCGTTCAGCCAAGCATGGTCTGCGGCGCTCTGAGATTGATACCTCGGGAATGCTGGTCGGTCTACTACAGCGGCTCCACTTGGCTTGGAACGTCGTTGAGATCGCTCCTGAACGTCAAGAACAGAAGCTGATTGCTCCAAGTACCCCTGGAGCGCCGCGCGCCGAGGCCAGCGCTCAGCCGTCGGCCTGATCGATAACGCGCTTCGCTTAAGGGCCGTCGGCGAGAATCTTCGCCTTCTCGGCGGCGAACTCCTCGTCGGTCAGCGTCCCATTGTCGCGCAGTGAGACAAGCCGCTCGAGGTCATCCATCCGCTGGCTCTCGCTGCCAGCACCGGAAGTCGACTTATGCTTGTGGCTCGAAGTTCGCTCCTTGACGTCGTGAGCGGCCTTCGAGGTCGTCTCTTTGACGGCGGCGCCAGCGCGGCCGAGCGCCGCCCCGATCTTTGACGTACCGGCGCGTAGTGGATCGCCGCTTACTCCGGCAAGACCGGGGAATTCACGCAGCGTGTCGCGCCGCAGCATGTACAGCCCAAGGAACACAAGGATGATGAAAATGATGATGAACGAGGCGCGGCCAGCGGCAGGGATTGGCGACCAGATCAGGAACAGCAGCACCAGCAGCGCGACGCCGGCATAGCTTGCTTCCGGGTAACCGTTGAGCACTGGGGCAAGCCATTTGCGGGCTGCCTTTGATGCCTTTGCTGGCCCGCCGAGAAGGCCGGCGAGGATCAGCATCACACCAATCACAATCGCCTGCGTTGCAAGCTGTTCGAGCAAGGTGCTTTCGATATTCCATGCCGCGTTGGCTGCCGGCTGGATCGAAACGTCTTTTACAAGCGAGGACACGATGGCGTCGCCGGCGGCGCCGCGTAGGAGCACTATTACGAGCCCGGCGAAGATCAGCCCGGCGCCAACCTCAACGAGCGTATTTGCGCGGCGGCCGGCGGCCAGCGCGACGGCGAAAACGAAGAACAGAAAGGCGAGAACGCTGAAAACCAACGAGAAGGTCCGCAGCGCCTTTGCAGCCTGTTGAACCTGCTTTAGATCGTTCGACTCAACGACTGTTATCTGCCCGGCGCCGGGCGGAATTTTCGCCACAACGCTGCTCGGAAGCCCCACGTTTGCCGCGACCTTGTTGAGAATCAGGCCGAGGTTCACGGTGATGTCACCGTTCGTCGTGCTGACGTAGCTGTTTCCACCATCGATTACTCGGACGAACTCCTCGTGCGCGAGGCGGTTCACGTCGGTCCAGACCGACTGAACGGCCGGCTGCTCGAGCGCCGCATTGGCGGCCTTCGTAATCAAGTCTCGGGCGCCAGCAGCGGCGACCGGAGCCAAGGGCTGAAGGTCCTTGGGCAGCACCGACTTGATCTCTGCTTGAACATCAACGTTGGTGTAAAGCTGGTCAACCAGATAGATCGCTACCTGGTCTCGAATCACGGGGTTGGCGATCAGCTCCGAGCTGGCCTTCGTCCACTGGTTGGTGTCCAGCAGTTGCTGGCGCGTCCAGTTTGCGAAGACGGCGATGATTGTGAAGATCGTCGCGAAGATGACGAGCAGGTGAACCGAGATCCGGCGCCCGCTTGAGCGCTGCCAAGGGGTCTCGCCGCTTGGCGTGACGGCTGTTGGTGGATCCTCGCTGGCTGGCTTGGCGCGCGGCGGCTGCTCTGTTGTCTTGTCTTCGGAATCTGAGCTCATATGCCGGTAGCCTTTCACAATCAACCTTGGCTCGCCAACCCTGAGTAAACAACCTGCCAACTGCTCTCAAAAATCAGCCCCCGGCTCGCCGCCGCCTCTTTGGCTTCATCGTCCGCGTGCTGGCGCTTGGGCTGATTCAGGCGCTGACGCTGTGGGGCGCCGCGGCGATCATTCCTGAAATTGACGTTCCCTCGTTCGCTGCGGCGCTGACCGTGGTGATTGTGCTCGCGATCTTCGGTTCACTGATCTGGCCGCTGATAACGCGGCTGCTGCTGCCGCTAACGGTGCTGACCTTTGGCCTGCTCTCGCTTGTCGCGACGACGGCGATGGTTTGGCTTTCGCTCGAAATCGTCGATCAAAGCCAGCCAACGCTGCTTGGTTCGTTCTTCATTGCGATCTTGATGACCATCGTCAGCACGATCGCGGGCACGCTGCTCGACGTTGACGGTGACGCCTACCACCTAACCGTCGTGCGTAGGCGGATGCGCAAGTCACGCGGCGCCAACGAGACGGATGTGCCGGGAGTAATCTTTTTTGAGATCGATGGGCTCGGCGAGCAGGTTCTGCGGGAAGCGGTTCAATCTGGCTACGTACCGACGATTGCTCGCTGGCTTGCCGACGGCAGCCACCGAATTGTTGGCTGGGAGTGCGACCTTTCGAGCCAGACCGGCGCCAGCCAAGCAGGACTGCTGCTAGGCAGCAACGAGAACATGCCGGCTTTCCGCTGGTATGAGAAGGAGCGCGGCGTGCTGATGGTTTCCAGCAGCATTGCTGACACGGCGGAGATGGAGCGCCGCGCGAGTACCGGCAGTGGCTTGCTGGCAGTCAACGGCACGAGCCGCGGCAACCTGCTTTCTGGTGATGCGCCGCGCGCCTCAGCGACGCTAAGCGTCGTGCGCGACAAAGAGCGCTCGCACAGCAGCGAATTCTTCGCTTTCTTCTCTGATCCGTCGGGAATGACGCGCACGCTTGTGCTTTCCGTCCACGACATAATGCTTGAGAAGCTCGCCTACTGGCGGCAGATCCGCTCGGGCCAAGAGCACGTCCATCGCGGCGGCATTTACCCGCTGCTGCGAGCGGCGATGACAGTAGTAATGCGAGAGCTAAACACCGCCACGCTGCTGGCCGACATCATTGAGGGAGTCCCCGTTTCATATTCGACTTACGTTGGCTACGACGAGGTGGCTCACCATTCCGGGATTCGCGCACCTGACGCTTTGACCGTTTTAAAGCGGCTCGATCGCCAGCTGCTGCGGCTTGAGCGGGCGTTGCCGCAGGCCCCGCGGCCCTATGAGATCGTCGTCCTTTCTGACCATGGCCAGTCGCAAGGGCGGCCGTTCCGCCAGCGCTGTGGCAAGACACTAGAAGAGGTCGTTGAGCAGGCCTGCTCTGGTGACGGGGCGGTAAGCGCGCCGCCCGCCGTCGCCGAATCATGGGGCGAGATCGGCGGCTGGCTGACTGAGCTTGGCAACGACAACAGCGCCGGTGGGCGAATGATGGCGCGCGCCACGCGCAGCCTCGTTAGCGACGACGGGGTTGCTCTCGGCGCGGGGCGTGAAGCGCAGCAGCAGCACGAAGCGATTTCTAATGCCGCCGAGGATGAGCGGCCGGAGGTGATCGTGCTGGCCTCGGGCTGCCTTGGGCTAATTTCGTTCCCGCGCACTCCGGGCCGCTTAACGCTCGAGGCGGTCGAGCAGCAGCACCCTGGGCTGATCGCCTCGCTCGCCGCCAATCCGGAGATCGGCTGGGTGATGGTCCGCTCAGAGGCCGAAGGGGCGGTGGTTCTCGGCGCCGAAGGCAGCTACCGACTTAGTGACGACAGCGTCACTGGCGTCAATCCGATTGCCAACTTCGGCGCCAACGCCGCCGACCATCTGCGTCGCCACGATGGCTTCAGCCACTGCCCCGACCTGCTAGTCAGCGGCGCTTACCTTCCGGATGAAGATGAGATCGTGCCGTTCGAGGAGTTCATGGGTTCACACGGCGGCCTTGGCGGCGCGCAGATGCATCCCTTCGCCGTCGTGCCAAGCAGTTGGAGCGACACGACTGAGCCGATCGTCGGCGCCGCAACAATGCACCACCAGCTCAAGAGCTGGATGGCCGAGGGCGGGCTGCCGATTGTTCAAGCACCGCCAGCATTGAACTGAACCGTGGCTGCGGCCTCCACGAGCGCTAGCGACGCGCCGCGCGACGCGGCGCTCGATGGCCTGCGCGCAGTTGCCGCGCTGAGCGTCTTTGGCTTCCATGCATGGCTCTACACGCTGGGCGATGTTCAGGTTGCGACCGCACCAAAGACGCTGGCCAACGAGCTTTTCGCCGAGCTACGCGTAGGGCTGGTGCTCTTCTTCGTGCTCTCCGGTTTTCTGCTTTACCGCGCCTGGGTTCGCTCGGCGATGGCAGCGCAGCCAGGTCCGTCAACAGCCACCTACGCTGTTCGCCGCGTCGGTCGCATCGTCCCCGCCTACTGGCTGGCGATCGCTGGCAGCGCCCTGTTGCTCTACCCACTCGCCGGTTCGCCCGGTGTTCGGCTGCCGCCGGCCGAGCTGCTTGGGCTGTTTTTCATTTTTGCTCAGAACTACAGCGCCAAGACGCTGCTGACGCTCGACCCGCCAATGTGGACGCTCGCAGTCGAAGCGACCTACTACGTAGCGCTGCCCGTGGTCGGTTGGCTTGCGCTCCGGGCCGGGCGCCGCCGTGGAGCGCAGGCCGCGATCCCGATCGGTTTGCTCGTGTGCGGCTTGACCTTTAACTACATTCTCGCTCAGCAGAGCGGTCCGTCACTTGGCTGGGGGAAGAGCCTGTTCGCGATGCTGCCCTATTTTGCTCTCGGCATGCTCGCGGCGGTGTTGCTCTGGCAGCGCCGACCGAGCCTTGCTGCAACCCGGCTGTGGATCGCTTTCGGTCTGGTGCTGGTTGCAGCCAACGTCGTAATGCAGATTCAAGGGAATTCAGCGCTGCGGATCGGTGATCTTGACCTGCTGCGCTTCATTCGCGATCTGCCGGCAGGCATTGGCTTTGCGCTAATCGTCGCCGCTGCAGCAGCCAGGCCGCCTCGGACGCTCGAATGGCGACCTTTGGTTTGGGTCGGCGCGGTCAGCTTTGGGCTTTACCTCTGGCACGTTCCCGTGCTGCTGGTGTTGCGCGCCAACGGGCTGCTGCCGCTCAGCACTTTGGGTGCAACGTTGGTTGGGTTGCCGCTCTCGCTGCTGCTCGGCTGGCTCAGCCTGCGACTGGTCGAAAAACCGGCGATGGCATGGAGCAGGAGGACGAAAATCTTTGGCGCCAACTTCAGCGGCAGCGCTTAGCGAAGCGCCGAAAGAGCTCACGGCCATAGTCGTTCCACGCTTGCATGTGGGCTGAGCGCCCGGCTTCGAGCAGTTCGGCCTGCTCGCGCCGCGCCGGGTCACTCTCGTCGGCTAGTAGCGGCGCGATCCAATGGTCGAGCACGGCGGTGTCGATCTCCGGATGGTGCTGAAAGCCCCACGCCTCGCGGTAGCGAAAGGCTTGCACGCAGACTGAGTTGCTTGCCAGAGTCGTCGATCCTGGCGGCGGCTGGAAGGCGAAGTCGTGCCAAGCCAAAGCGGTCAGTCTCTCTTCGCCAAAGCCGCTGATGGGATCATCATGTGCAGCTGGCAGAACGTCGATTTGCGCCCAGCCGAACTCGCGCTCGCTCGCTTTGAAGACAGACCCGCCACTAACGTGCGCGATCATCTGGGCGCCAAGGCAGACTCCAAGCAGCGGCCGCTCACTCGCGATCCAGTTACTCACTACTTCAAACTCACGCGTGAGATACGGGTATCGATTGACCTCATCGATGTTCTCATCACCGCCGAGGACTACGAGTCCCAAATACTGATCGAGCGGTCTGGCCGGCTCGCCGCCCTCAGCGGGAACCCACTGCTCTATCGCCAGCGACTGTTCGGCCGCAGCGCCCGCGAAAACACCGACCGTTCCTCCATCAGTGTGAGCGATCGCAAGGATTTCAGCCATGGCGAATCCTGCGATTGCCGCCAGTTCCAAAGAAGCCGAGCATCGCGCCACCAGCGCTGATCGCGGCGGCAGCGATGAATGCGGCCGCGTAGTTGTTGCCCGACCCAAGCGAGGCAATAGCGCCAGCAAACGGGGCCCCGATCCCGACCCCAATGTCAAAGAAGGCGAGGAAGGCGCCGAGCGCCGTGGCGCGCCGACTGTCATCAGTGTTTTCGATCACGATTACCGCGAGCGCTGGAAATACCAGTGACATTCCAGCGCCGGAGAGAATCGCGCCGGCCAAGACCAGAGGCAAGGAGCCAGCGAGCGCAACGATCAACATCCCGGTCGCCTGCACCAGCCCGGCAATAAGCACAGTCGGCCGCGAACCGATCCGATCTGGCACCGAGGAGAACAGCAGCCTCGTGATCACAAAAGCGGCCGTGAATGAGGTGAACACGGCCGCACCGTTGCCGATCCCTTCAAAGTCCAGCAGCAGCACCACGAAAGACATAAAGGCGCCGTACGCAAGAGCAACCATCGCTAGCGCCGTCCCGGGCCGTAGCGCCGAAGACGGCACCCAGCGCAAAAGGCCGCGCTGATTGCGGCTGGCAATCACGGCCTCGCTTGGTGCTGGCATAGCTTCAAGTTCGCCACCAACAAGCTCCGCTTCCGCGAGCTCCTCGGAAGCCGACTGTTCGGTCGCTTTTGCCGCAGGGATTTGGCTGGCGATGATCAGGGCGATCAACGAAGTTACGACGGCGAAGGCCCAGACGGCGTTGTAGCCCGAAATGCTGAGCAGCGCCGAACCAAGAACGGCGCCGATCGTGATCCCACCCCAAACCGAGAGTCCGAAGAGGCCAACCACGCGCGCCCGCCCCTCGGCTGGCGCGAGGTCCACGATCCACGTTATTCCGGCCGTGTAAACCCAGCCTTCACCGGTTCCCACAAGCAGGCGCGAAATTATTAGTCCCGTAACCCCAGCGGGAACGAAGATCAGCGCGGCTCCGAGCGCGGCGATAGCGATACCGGTGATGTGGACGAGTTTGCGCCCACGCTTGTCAGCTAGCCGGCCTGCGATCGGGCGCATCAAGATGCCGGTCACCGAGAATGAGCCAATCACCAGCCCAACGGCCACGTCGCCGCCGCCGATTGGCCCTTTGACGAAGAGTGGCAGCACCGGAATTACCGCGCCGATGCCGAGAACGTTGACGAGAGTCGCCACGAACAGGGCGTAGGAAGCCGCTGAGCCTTTACTCTTCGATTGATTGCGCGACGGCGCTGCCTGCTCGCTCGAGTCGTGGCCGTCCATTGCGCCCGAGCCTAGCGCCGATCATCAGGTGCGAAGTAGCGCTACACTGACTTTTCGACTCGCTTAAGGCGGGTCGTTTTTCTGCCCCAGAGAGTTTTTGACGCAACCTCAAACACCGGAGTCAACGCATGGCCCGTGGAGATGTACGCGTCGCGATCACCCTCGAGTGCGAGGACTGCAAGCGGCGTAATTATCAAACGAACAAAAGCAAGCGGAACACGCCTGATCGCGTGACGCTGCGCAAATACTGTCGCTGGTGCCGCCGCCACACCAGCCACAAAGAGACTCGTTAGTGAGCTTCGACCAGTGGCACGAAATCGCAAACGAGCAAAGCAGCGCAAAGCCAAGCGTGAAGCTGCTGGCGGCGACGCGACGGCCCGCGCCGATGTTCCCGGCGCGCTCGATCACTCTTCAGCCGACGTCGATGAGTTCGACGCCAAACTCGTCGCCGGAGCCGACGGCAGCCCTGCCGACCCCAAGGTCGACCCAAGCGCCGGCGGCGTCGTTCATCCTGAAGGGCTCAGCGCTGACGAGTTCGCCGAGCTTGAAGATCGGATCGATGACGTCGAAAAGAAGATTGAAGGCGGCGATCAGGAGTCAATCAGCGAGGCTGAGGAGTCGCTCGAAGTTGACATTGAGGCTCGCCAAGCTGCCGCGGCGGCGGCGCCAGCTAGCGCCGATCAGCCTGAGCGCAGGAAGTCAATCTTCGGTCGCTTCTTCGACTTTCTGCGTGCATCGTGGTCCGAGCTGCAGCGCGTTCAGTGGCCCGACCGCCGCCAAGTCGGTCAGGCAACTGCAGTCGTTGTTGGCTTCGTTGTGATCGCTGGGGCCTATCTTGGCCTTGCTGACATTATCGCTCAAAAAATCGTCGAACTAATTATCTGACCTTCAACACGATCTGGAACCCATGTATCGCTGGTACGTAATCAACACTCGCTCAAATCTTGAAAAGAAGGTCAAGGGTGACCTTGAACGCCGTCTGGCTGCTCACGATCAGTCGGGCAAGGTTCGCCAGATCGTTATTCCTACCGAGACCAAGGTTGAGGTCAAGGACGGCGAGAAGATCGTCAAGGAAGAGCGCACGATGCCCGGCTACGTGCTGATCAACATGGACCTCAACATGGCGCTCAATCCCGAGCTTTGGGCGGTTGTCAAGGAGACGCCAAACCTAACGGGCTTCGTCGGCGCATCAACCGATCCGGTGCCACTGACACAGCCGGAGGTTGACCGCCTGCTCCACCAGGAGGTTGCCCAGAAGGTCGCTTCGAAGGCTCAGTTCACGATCGGCGAATCGGTCAAGGTTGTTGCCGGTCCGCTCTCAGATTTCTCAGGCGAGATCGCTGAAATCAATCAGGACGCCGCGAAGCTCAAGGTGCTTGTGTCAATCTTTGGTCGCGAGACCCCGGTCGAAGTTGGCTTCGATCAGGTCAAAAAGATCTGATTTCGGAACCGCTAACGAAGCGCAGAAGAGGAAAAACGATGGCCAAAAAAGTATTAACTCAGCTCAAGCTTCAAGCCCCTGGCGGTCAGGCCAGCCCTGCACCTCCCGTTGGCCCTGCGCTCGGGCAGCACGGGATCAACATCATGGAATTCTGCAAGGCCTTCAACGCTCAGACGCAAGAGAACGCTGGCGTAATTACACCGGTTGTAATCACCGTCTACGAAGACCGCTCATTCACTTTCATCACGAAGACACCGCCGGCTGCCGTGCTGATCAAGCAGGCGATCAACTTGAAGAAGGGGTCGGGCGAACCGAACCGCGAGAAGGTTGGAGCGATTACCCAGGCTCAGCTGCGTCAGATCGCTGAGACCAAGCTTGACGACCTCAGCGCCAATGATGTCGACGCCGCGATCAAAATCATCGCCGGCACGGCACGCTCGATGGGCGTAGAGGTGGTCGCATGAGCAAGCACAGCAAGGGCTACGACGAGGCCTTAAGCGAAGTTGACCGCGAGCGCGAGTACGAACCCGCCGAGGCCGTCGCGCTGGTCAAGAAGCTTGCGCGGGCAAAGTTTGATGAGTCGATCGAGCTGCACCTGCGGACTGGGCTCAACGTCCGCCACGCCGAAGAACAGCTGCGCGGCACGATCGCGCTGCCGCACGGGCTTGGCAAGGACGTAACAATCATCGTCTTTGCCCAAGGCGACAAGGCCCGCGAGGCTGAGGCTGCAGGAGCCGACGTTGTTGGCGCCGAGGATCTAGCGACAAAAGTCGAAGAGGGCTTCAGTGATTTCGATGTTGCGATTTCAACTCCTGACCTAATGCCCGTGGTAGGCAAGCTCGGCCGCGTGCTTGGGCCGTCAGGCAAGATGCCCAATCCAAAGGTCGGCACGGTGACGATGGACATCACGAAGGCTGTCGAAGAGGCCAAGGCTGGGAAGGTTGAGTACCGCACCGACCGCAGCTCAATCGTGCACCTCGTGATCGGCAAGGCGAGCTTCAGCGAAGAGGCGCTGCTCGCCAATTACGCGGCCGTCGTTGAGGAGATCATCCGAGCGAAGCCTTCGGCGACCAAGGGTCGTTACTTGAAGTCGATCACGCTGACTTCAACAATGGGTCCTGGCATCAAAGTCGATTCCGACCCATCTTTCATCCGCGATCTTCAGGAGGCAGCGCCGGCCGCGGCCTGACATCCTGAATATTCGCGCCACCCAAGACCTCCGGCAGGCCGTGACGACGGCCACAAGTCCGGATTAGGAGGCTCATGAACAGAGAACAGAAAATTGAAGCGGTCGCTGAGATCGCAGAGCAGATCGAGCAGTCGCAGGCAGTTTTCGCGATCGACTATCGCGGAATCACCGTCTCCGAAATCGCCTCGGTCCGTGCCCAGCTCGGCGCTGCCGATGCCAGCTTCCGCGTGGTCAAGAACTCGCTGACGGAGCTCGCTGCCGATAAAGCTGGAGCCGGGCATCTGAAGAGCCTGCTCGAAGGGCCTACTGCGCTGACCTTCGTCCGCGGTGACGCGGCGGCAGCAGCGAAGACAATCTCAACTTTCAACCGCGAGACCGACCTGCTGCCTTTCAAGGGCGGCATCATGGATGGTCAACCGCTCGAGGTTGAGCAAATCAAGATCATCGCCCGCCTGCCTGCCCGTGAGGTTCTCTACGGCCAGCTGGTTGGGATGGTTGCAGCACCGGTCGGCGGGCTAGTCCGCGGCCTTGGTGGCTTGATCGGCGGATTGGCGACGGCGCTTGGGCAGATTCAGCTCCAGCGCGCCGACGAACCACAGCCTGAGGCGCAGGCCGAAACCGAAGTGGAGGTTGAAGCGCAGGACGAAGAGGCTCCGGTTGTCGAAGCGGACGCAGAGCCTGCAGCAGAGGTGGAAGTGGAAGCCGAAGCAGAGCCCGAAGTAGAGGCAGAAGCTGAGGTAGAGCCCGAAGCCGAAGTAGAGGCCGAAGTAGAGGCCGAAGTAGCACCAGAAGAAGCAGCATCTTCCGACAACGAGGCGGACGCTTCGGCTTAGGCCGAGCTCGCCGAAGCGATCCCAGGAGGGAATAAGAACATGGCAACAACGACAGAAGCATGGATTGAAGAGCTAAAGGGCATTTCGGTGCTCGAGCTCAATGAGCGCGTAAAGGCGCTTGAAGAAGAGTTCGGCGTCTCGGCGACCGCAGTGGCAGCAGCCGCTCCGCCAGCCGGTGGCGGCGGCGACGCTGGCGGCGACGAGGAGGCCAGCTCAACGGTTGACGTGATTCTCACGGCAGCTGGCGACAAGAAGATCCAGGTAATCAAGGTTGTCCGCGCGGCAACTGGCCTCGGGCTGAAGGAAGCGAAGGCCGTCGTCGATGAGGCGCCTGGCCCTGTAAGGGAGGGCGTTGAGCGCGAAGAGGCAGAGAAGCTCAAGGCCGAGATTGAAGAGGCAGGCGGTAGCGCTGAGCTGAAGTAATTTCAGTGGCGCACTGAAGTGTTTAAGGGCGCCCTGCGGGGCGTCCTTTTTCGCGCTAGGCCGTCCGACCGAGCTGTTGGACTATTGCTTGTGTCGAGAACAATGAATGTCCTCCAACGCGTCAAAGCGAGCCATTCGTATGGCTTCGTGATGATCTTCGTGATCACGACCATCGTGCTGGCGATCGCGATTCCTGAAGCGAGCCGGTGGCGGGCCGCGATCCTCGTTTGCCAGGCCATCACGGCGCTGCTCGCCTGCTGGACCTCGGACGCTCCGAAGCGGATCTTCAGACTTGTGGTGGCCTTTTCGACGGTTGGCGTCCTCGGCGCGATCGGGATCGGGATCTTCGGTGAGGCAGGTTCGGTTCTTGGCCGCACCGCCAACGTTCTCGGTGTACTACTGGTAGCTGGAGTGATCATGCGAGGGATCGCCGTCGACATCCGCTCGCAAGGGGTTCGCGGCCGGGCGGTCGCTGGAGCACTGACGATCTATCTGCTGTTCGGGACGCTCTTTGGTTTCGTCTATGGGCTTGAGCAGTCGCTTAGTGGAACACCTGTGCTGGTCGCGACAAACTCGACGCTCGAAAGCGACGGCTCAACGTCAGCCAACATGTACTTTTCGTTCGTGACGCTGACGACGGTCGGCTACGGCGACCTGACGCCGGCCGGCGGAGCGTCGCGGGCGACGGCAATCTTCGAGGCGGCTTTTGGGCAGCTCTACCTCGTTGGCATCGTTGCCACGCTGGCAGGAGCGCTCGGGAAGGGCAAGACAGCCGTGGAGCAGGAACTGGTCGGGGAACCAGCTTCAGCGCCCCAGTCGAGTTCTGAGGGCTAATCGGTTAGACTGCGCGAGTCGGTCAATAGTCGAAGCCGCCTGAGTGCAGGCGCCGCGCCACATACGCGGCTGTCTAGGGCGGGGTCCGTGAGCGCCGATGCGCCCCGCAGGTGGGGTCTGCGTAGCCTTGTGCTATCTTCAAGCATTGTGCGTGGAAGTCACGTGCACCTCGTAGTTGCCCCGTAAGCCTCTGACCTTCAGGAGTCGCCGCTTGTCCCGCGTAGACACTCCACGCACGCGCCGTAGTTTTGCGCGCCTCGAAAGCACGATCGATGTACCCAACCTAATCGACATCCAGCGCCGCTCGTTCGAGCGCCTTGTCGATCCCGTGAAGGGGGGGCTTCGCGAGACGATCGACGACGTCTCGCCAATCGAGGATTACAGCGGCAATCTCGCGATCCAATTCGGAGAGCTGGCCTTCGAGGAGCCAGCCGCAACGATCGAAGAATGCCGCGAGAAGGACACCACCTACTCACGCCCACTCTCAGTCACCGTCGCCTTCATCAATCGCGAGACCGGAGAGATCCGTGAGCAGCAGGTCTTCATGGGCGACTTCCCTTGGATGACGGATCGCGGCACTTTCATCATCAACGGCACTGAGCGCGTCGTAGTCACGCAGCTGGTCCGCTCCCCTGGCGCCTACGTAATGGAGCCCAAGGACAAGGAGAAGCAGGTCTTCACCGCCAACTTGATGCCGGCCCGCGGTTCTTGGCTGGAGCTCGAGATCGACAAGAAGGGCAAGGTTTTCGTGCGGATCGACCGCAAGCGCAAGCTGCCGGTCACGGTGCTGCTGCGCGCACTCGGTTTTACCGACGATGAGTTGCTCGAGATATTTGAGGACTCGCGCTACATCCGCAACACGATTGCCGCCGATCCGCCGCACGCAGAGCCGCGCGCGGAAGATTTCTTCAAGCGCGTTCGGGCGCTATCGAAGAAGCTGGGGGGAAAGATCCATAAGAACGAGGCTGAGCTCGACAAAGAGGCCGTCGAAGAGCTGCTCGCTTGGATGACCGACGACAAGCGCAAGTGGAAGGAAGCTCAAGACGAAGAGGTAACGGAGTTGACGCAGCTTTTGGCCGACGAGGTCGAACGCTTCGAGATGAACCGCAGCGCCGGTCTAATTGAACTCTTCAAGAAGCAGCGCCCAGGCGAGCCGCCGAGCGTTGAGGCCGCCGAGTCGCTGCTCAATCAGATGTTTTTTGATCCCAAGCGCTATGACCTCACGCGCGTGGGCCGCTACAAGCTAAACGCCCGTCTCGGTACCGACGTCGATCTTGAAACCCGCACGCTGACAGTCGAAGACATGGTCGCGCTGATCAAAGAGCTCGTGCTGCTGCCGAAGTTGATCGGTATTCCCGAGGACGATGAGGTCGAGATCAAGGATTACGCCGCCGAGGCGCAGTCGTTGCCGCGCGAGCCGCTGGTAGACCACCTCGACGAGTACGAGCACTTCGGCAACCGCCGCCTGCGCACCGTCGGCGAGCTAATTCAGGACGCATTCCGCGTTGGTCTTTACCGCATGGAGCGCGTCGTTCGTGAGCGCCTGACGACGGAGGATGAGGACACGATCACGCCGCAGACGATCGTCAACATTCGCCCCGTCGTGGCGGCACTAAAGGAGTTCTTTGGCTCCTCACAGCTCAGTCAGTTCATGGATCAAACCAACTCGCTATCGGGCCTTACGCATCGCCGCCGGCTTTCAGCTCTTGGTGCTGGCGGCCTGACCCGCGAGCGCGCGCCGATCGAGGTTCGCGACGTGCACCCGACCCACTATGGCCGGATGTGCCCGATTGAGACCCCAGAAGGCCCGAACGTCGGGCTGATTGGTTCGCTTTCGAGCTACGCCAAAATCTCTGATTTCGGTTTCATCACGACTCCATACCGCGTCGTCAAGGGCGGCCGTGTGACAAACGAGATCGTTGATCTTGACGCTACACAGGAAGAGGAGATGCTGGTCGCGCAGGCCAACCATCCGATCGACGAAAAGACAGGCAAGCTTCGTGGCCCGGAAGTTATTTGCCGCACGCACGCCGGTCAGTACGTGACCGTTGCTCCAAAGGACGTTGACCTCGTCGACGTATCACCTCAGCAACTTTGGTCTGTTGCGACGGCGATGATTCCATTTCTCGAGCACGACGACGCCAATCGCGCCCTGATGGGTTCCAACATGCAGCGGCAAGCCGTTCCGCTACTGGTAGCCGACGCGCCGCTGGTCGGTACCGGCATGGAAGCCCGTGCTGCGCTCGACACCGGTGATGTTTTGCTCTCCGGCATCGACGGCACGGTCACGTTTGTTGACGCGCACCGGATCGTGATTGAGGGCAAGGAGCGCGAAGAGCACTTGCTCAGCAAGTTCGAGCGCTCGAACCAAGGCACCCTGATCCACCAGCGCCCGCGCGTGAAAACGGGGGAGAAGGTAAAAGCTGGCCAGGCTCTAGCCGACGGTGCCTCGACCGATCACGGCGAAATGGCACTCGGCAAGAACTTGATGGTCGCCTTCATGGCTTGGGAGGGATACAACTTCGAGGACGCGATTATCCTCAGCAGCCGCCTTGTCAAGGATGACGAACTAACTTCGATTCACATCGAGGAGTATGAGGTCGACGCCCGCTCAACGAAGCTAGGCGACGAAGAGATCACGCGTGACATTCCGAACCGCTCGGAAGAGTCGCTGCGAAACCTCGACGACCGCGGCATCGTTCGCGTTGGCGCCGAAGTTCTTTCCGGTGACCTGCTGGTTGGAAAGGTCACGCCGAAGGGCGAGACCGAGCTGACTGCGGAAGAGAAGCTGATCCGCGCAATCTTTAAAGAGAAGGCGCGCGAGGTTCGCGACACCTCGCTCAAGGTTCCCCACGGCGAAGGCGGCGTCGTGATTGACGTTCAAACCTTCTCGCGCGAGGACGAAGATGAGCTTCAGGCTGGCGTCAACGACCTAATCCGCGTATTCGTTGCGAAGAAGCGCAAAATCTCTGAGGGCGACAAGCTCGCCGGTCGCCACGGCAACAAGGGCGTCATCTCGAAGATCGTCGACGAGCAAGACATGCCATTCCTTGAGGACGGCACGCCTGTCGACGTGATTCTCAACCCGCTCGGCGTGCCAAGCCGTATGAACGTCGGTCAAATCCTCGAGACGCACCTCGGTTGGGCAGCTGCGCAGGGCTGGTATGACGACGGCACCGACGCATTCAAGGAGTCGCGTGATGATGACAAACGCGTTTACGTTTCAACGCCCGTCTTCGACGGCGCGACAGTTGAGGACGTCGACACGGCGCTCGTCAAATGGCAGGACGAGCACAAAGGCCGGATTCAGATGGACATTGACAAATCGAAGCCGATCGGAACCCAGGCTTCAGGAAAGCTGACGCTCTTCAACGGCCGCACTGGCGAGCCATTCGAGCAGCAAGTGACAGTCGGTTACATGTACATCCTCAAGCTGCTGCACCTTGTCGACGACAAGATCCACGCCCGTTCAACCGGGCCGTACTCGCTCGTCACCCAGCAGCCGCTCGGTGGTAAAGCGCAGTTCGGCGGCCAGCGCTTCGGCGAGATGGAAGTTTGGGCGCTCGAGGCTTACGGCGCCGCCTACACATTGCAGGAGATGCTGACCGTCAAGTCCGATGACACCGTCGGCCGCGTGAAGGCCTACGAGGCGATCGTCAAGGGTGAGAACATCCCTGAGCCTTCAATCCCCGAGTCCTTCAAGGTGCTGCTCAAAGAGATGCAGTCGCTCGCGCTCGACGTCAACGTCGTCTCCGATTCAGGTGAGCGGGCTGAGATCCCAAGCGAAGAGGACGATCTCCTGCGCGCAGCTGAAGAATTAGGGATCGACCTCTCGGGCGCGCGCGCCGGCGAGGTTGTCGAGGGTGAAAAGGCAGAAGCCGGTGCAGAGGGCGGCGACGAAGAAACGGCCGCTGAAGAGACGAAGGCAGAGGAATCAGCATGATTGACATCAATAACTTCGACGCGATTGAGATTGGACTTGCTTCGTCGAAGCAGATCCGCGGCTGGAGCTCAGGCGAGGTAACGAAGCCGGAGACAATCAACTACCGCACGCTGAAGCCGGAAAAAGACGGCCTTTTCTGCGAACGCATCTTCGGGCCGACAAAGGACTGGGAGTGTTACTGCGGCAAGTACAAGCGAGTCCGTTACAAGGGAATCGTCTGCGAGCGCTGCGGCGTTGAAGTAACGCGCTCAAAGGTGCGCCGCGAGCGGATGGGTCACATTGACCTCGCCTCGCCGGTCAGCCACATTTGGTTCTTCAAGGGCGTTCCTAGCCGCATTGGCTACCTGCTGGACATGGCTCCAAAAGAGCTCGAGAAGATTCTTTACTTCGCAGCGTCGGTCGTCACGTGGGTAGATCAAGAGGCCCGCTGGCGTGACATCGCGATGCTCGAACCGCAGATGCAGTCTGAGATCGACAGCCTGGTCAGCGAGGAGAAGGAACACACGACGCATCTGCGCAAGATGCTCGAAGCTCGAACGACCTACCTCGAAGACGGCTCGCAAGCCGACTTTGGAGACGAAGACTTCGTTTGGGCTGACCGCCTCGAGATCAACGTCAAGAAGCTCTCGGCCGACGAGCGCAAGAAGCAGATCACTGAAGTGACGAAGGCTCTGACCTCCGACATTGATGACACCGAGGCCTATTACGACGATCAGCGGATGCGGCTGCGCGAAGTTTGGAAGCTGTTCGCAAGCAAGGTTGAGCCGTCTGAAGATCCTCCGGCTGAGGGTGAAGAGTGGCCGCTGAGCTCCTACACAGATCAGAAGGAAGGCAAGGACGAGTTTCAGGCGAAGAAGTTGATTGCCGACGAGACTTTCTTTCGCGAACTGAAAAACCGCTTCGGTTCGCCGTACGGCTTTGGCGAGTACTTCGGTGGCGGCATGGGCGCGGAACATGTGCGCGAGCTGCTGCTCTCGAAGGAGGAGTACAAGCGTGAAGGGCGGGCCCGCAAGGTCGATCCTGACCGTCTTGCCGGTACCGATCTAGCGCCGGCCGACATGCCCGGCATCGTGATGGAACATGAGCGCGTCGACCTTGAGGACGAGGTCAAGAACGGCAAGGGCCAAAAGCAGACCCGCGCGGTTAAACGGCTGAAGGTTCTTTCCGCCTTCCTTGGTTCAAATAACAAGCCTGAGATGATGATTCTCGACGCCGTTCCAGTGATTCCGCCGGAGCTGCGCCCGATGGTTCAGCTAGACGGCGGCCGCTTTGCGACCTCTGACCTCAATGACCTGTACCGCCGCGTGATCAACCGTAATAACCGGCTCAAGCGTCTGCTTGACCTCGGCGCGCCAGAGATCATCGTCAACAACGAGCGCCGGATGCTGCAAGAGGCCGTCGACGCACTCTTTGACAACGGCCGTCGTGGCCGCCCCGTGACCGGGCCGGGTAATCGTCCGCTGAAGTCGCTCTCCGACATGCTCAAGGGCAAGCAAGGTCGCTTCCGCCAGAACCTGCTCGGCAAGCGCGTTGACTACTCAGGCCGTTCAGTAATCGTTTCCGGTCCTTATTTGAAGCTCTACCAATGTGGTCTGCCGAAGCTGATGGCGCTTGAGCTCTTCAAGCCTTTCATCATGGCCAAGCTCGTCGAGCACGGCAGCGCGCAGAACATCAAGGCCGCGAAGAAGATGGTCGACACGATGGTGCCCGAGGTTTGGGACGTGCTCGAAGACGTGATCAGCGAGCACCCGGTGCTGCTGAACCGCGCTCCGACGCTTCACCGGCTTGGCATTCAAGCCTTCGAGCCAATCCTCGTCGAAGGCAAGGCAATTCAGGTTCACCCGCTGGTCTGCCACGCCTTCAACGCCGACTTCGACGGCGACCAGATGGCCGTTCACGTGCCGCTCAGCGCGGAAGCTCAGGCCGAAGCTCGAATCCTGATGCTCTCGTCGAACAACATTCTCTCGCCCGCCAATGGCGACCCTCTGACGACGCCGACGCAGGAGATGGTGCTCGGTGCTTACTACCTGACCTACGGCCCTGACGCAGCCGAGTTGGCCACGAAGCAGCTGCAGCTCAGCGGCGACAAGTGGCCGAAGAGCAAGCCGCGCCCGCGCGTATTTCGTACCGCCCAAGAGGCCGAGCTGCTGCACGAAGCACGGATCGTCCACCTTCACGACCTAGCTGAGTATCGCCCCGCGGGAACGAGCGGGGGCCACCTGCTCACGACAGTCGGGCGGATCATCTACAACGACCGCATTGAGCGCTCGCTAGCCGATGCGCTCGGTGAGAGCTTCAGCCCCGACGATTACGAGTTCATCAACAAGCCAATCCGCAAGCGCGACACGGTTGTAATCATCGACTCGCTAGTTCAAACCTACGGCGCCTCGGCAGTATCGATGGTGCTTGACGCATTCAAGGATCTGGGCTTCCGTTACGCAACGCTGGCTGGCATCACGATCTCTAAGAACGACGTTGTGATCCCCGAGAACAAGCAGGAGATTCTCTCCGTCTACGAAGACGAGGTTGCTGAGATTCAGGGCCAGTACGACATCGGCTTGATCACGCAGCAGGAGCGTCACGAAGCGGTTGTCGACAAGTGGACGGCGGCCACCGAGGCCGTTGCTCAGGCGATGGAAGAGAACTTCGATGAGCTCAACCCGATCTTCATGATGGCCGACAGCGGCGCCCGCGGATCGTTTAAGCAGATCCGCCAGCTTGCCGGCATGCGTGGCCTGATGGCTAACCCGAAGGGTGAGATTATCGAGCGGCCGATCAAGGCCAACTTCATGGAGGGCCTGACGGTTCTCGAATACTTCATCTCGACCCACGGTGCGCGCAAGGGAATCGCCGACACGGCGCTCCGTACCGCCGACTCTGGCTACCTCACCCGCCGCCTCGTCGACGTTGCCCAGGACGTGATTATTCGCGAGCCGGACTGCAAGACAAAGGAATCGATTGAGCTCAAGATCCTCGACCTCCAAGGCGATCCAAACGTCAACCTAGTCGGCCGCATCGCAGCTGCGAAGATCGAAACCAAGCGTGGTCGCGTGATCGCTCAGAAAGGCGCCGAGATCGATCGCGCCGAACTGGCCGAACTGGTTGAGAGCCTCGACCAAATGGACAGCAGCTCAGTTGCCGTCCGCTCAACGCTGAAGTGCCGCTCTGAAGTTGGAATCTGCCAAGCCTGTTACGGCCGCGCCCTAGCAACCGGCCAGCTGGCTCAGATCGGCGACGCGGTCGGCATTGTTGCTGCGCAGTCGATCGGTGAGCCCGGCACGCAGCTGACGATGCGTACCTTCCATACCGGCGGCGTCGCCGGCGCCGACATTACGCACGGACTGCCGCGCGTAGTTGAGCTCTTCGAGGCGCGAAAGCCAAAAGGCCTTGCTGAGATGTCGCAGGAGTCGGGCATCGTCACGACCGAGGACACCGAGAAGAAGCGCGTCGTCACGGTCACCGACGACGGCGGCGAGGAGCACGCCTACCTGTTCCCGCGCCGCACCCGTCTGCTGGTAGATAATGGGCAGAAGATTGAAAAGGGCACGCAGCTCAACGAAGGCTCGCTCTACCCGCACGACCTGCTCGCACTGCGCAGCCGCACTGAGGCCGAGCAGTATTTCGTCGATGAGGTTCAGAAGGTCTACCGCTCGCAGGGAGTCGACATCAACGACAAGCACATTGAGCTGATTGTGCGCCAGATGATGAAGAAGGTTCGCGTTGATCAGCGTGGTGATTCGGGCTACCTGCCGGGCCAGCTCGTCGACCGCCACCTGTTCATGGACCGCAACGCCGAGGTTAAGAAGAAGAAGGGCGAGACCGCTCAGTACGAAGAGGTCATTCTTGGCATCACGAAGGCATCGCTGAACACCGATTCCTTCCTCTCGGCCGCCTCCTTCCAGGAGACGACGAAGGTTTTGACTGACGCCGCGCTAGAGGGCAAGAAGGACAAGCTCGCCGGCCTCAAGGAGAACGTCATCATCGGCAAACTGATCCCGGCTGCGACCGGCCTCAAGCTTTACCGAAGGATCGAGATCGAGCCGACTGAGCCGCTGCCGAGCGCCGAAGAGATCGTGATGCTAGACGGCGAAGAGTTGGCAGCCGAGCTTGGGCTCGCTGAAGAGTTTGGCGGCGAGGTTGGCGCTGGGCTCGAGCAGGACATCAACGAGCTCGAGCAGATCAGCGTCGCAGGCGATGACGGCTTTGCTGAAGAGATCGTCGATCTCGAACTGCCGCCTGAGATTAAGTAGCTAATGGCTAAAGCGCTGCAGCCCACGCTCGCAACTCGGCGGCGTGGGGTTGACCAATTCCCTCGCTCGGCTCAGTCTGCACCAGCAGCGTCGGCCCTGCCCTTGCCGCTGCCCACTGACGGCAGGCTTCGTCGAGTGCGTCGTCGACCCATGCGAGCGGTCGTTGGTGGCCAGCGAAATCATCTATCGCCTGCAGTTTCCAGTGCGCACGGGCTTTTCCGGGGTTCCGTTCAAACTGCAGGTACGGGAGCTCACGCGGCAGTCCAAGCCACTGCGGCAGGTAGTCGTTGGCCTTCTCTTCCCAACCTGTGCACCAAACCAGTTCGAAGTGATCGCTTAGGCCGGGAAGGTGCTGGGCGGCGCGGGCCGAACAGAGATGAAGTATCCCATCGACGTGTAGCCAGTCTCCCTCTGGCTGAGCGTCGGGACTGAAGCCAAAGAGCGAAATGACCCCGTCAACATCGACGAGCAAGAGCGGTTTGCCTGAATCTGGGCTGTTGATCTCTGCGCTGGCCACGGCTCGCAGTATCGCCCAATCACGCCTGCCTACGCGCCGACGCTGATGCTTAATCTCGGTCTACTGATCGCGCTGCTTAGTGCGCTGACGATGAACCTTGCGTTCTTCTTTAAATTCCGTGGCGCGCGCGTTGCTGCGCGCGTAGACCTGCGCCACCCGATTGCCAGCGCGATCGCGCTTTGGAGGTCGAAGTGGTTTGCGATCGGAATGATCGTTGGGCTGGCCGCATGGGGTATGCACGTTGCGGCCTTGACGATTGCGCCGCTGTCACTCGTTCAAGCCGTGCTCGCCAGCGGCGTCGCTCTGGTCGCCGTTATGGCAGACAAGATCTTCGGCCTTCAGGTTGGTGGGCGGCAGTGGTGGGGGCTCGCGCTGACCGCTATCGGGCTGGCACTGCTGGCTTTGACGATGCCCGCCACGGTTGGGCCGCACGCCTCATATTCAGGCGCTCAGATGGCCCTCTTCGAGGCCGTTTTGCTGGCCATAGGCGTAATCTTGGTCGTTGGCCCGCGGGCTGCAGGCGCTCGCACCGAGCACCACGGCATTGCGCTAGCGGCGGCCGCAGGAATAATGTTCGGCGCCTGCAATGTCAGCGTCAAAGCGTTGACCGGCATACTCCCCGATGCTGGTCTTTCTGGCCTAATTAGCGCGCCGATGTTGATTGCGATCGCTGCCTCTGTCGGGGCCTTTTACGCCTCGGCTCGCAGCCTTCAGTTAGGCGGCGCGGTGGCTGTGATTGGCATCACCGGCACAGCCAGCAGCATCACTTGCGTCGCGGGCGGAATCCTTGTCTTTGGTGATCCAATGCCCGCCGACCTGGCCGGAATTCTGGTTCAAGGCTTGGCGTTTGTGCTCGTCATCGCTGCCTCAGCGTTGATTCCGGCCTCGCGCGCAGGTCATTTCGCGCGCTGAGCACCGCGCTTCACGGTAACCTAGAGGCATGGCTACTACATCAAGCAGTCTCACTTCGGAACAACTTCAAGAGCTCGCCAATAAGCATCTATGGCTGCACTTCAGCCGCATGGGCTCCTACAAGCGCGGCGAAGAGATCCCGATCATCGTGCGCGGAGACGGTTGTTACGTTTGGGACGATCACGGCAACCGCTACATCGACGGTCTCAGCGCGCTTTATTGCGTCAACATTGGTCATGGCCGCGCCGATATCGCGCAAGCTGGCGCCGATCAGGCCGCGGAGCTTGGCTTTTTTACCAACTGGTCTTACGCCCACCCAAAGTCAATTGAGCTAGCGGCGAAGATCGCATCGCTGACGCCCGGCGATCTAAATCGGATCTTCTTCACCTCTGGTGGCGGCGAGTCAGTCGAATCGGCGCTTAAGCTGTCGCGCCAGTACCACAAGCTGACTGGCAATCCGAACAAGACGAAGATAATCGCGCGCAACATCGCCTACCACGGCACGACGATGGGCGCGCTCGCAGCGACCGGCCTGACCTATGCGCGCCAGCCGTATGAGCCATTGATGCCTGGCGGCTGCCACGTGCCAAACACAAACCTTTATCGCCTGCCGCCCGGATACGGCGCCGAGAACCTCGCTGAAGCGATCGTCGAGCAGATCGAGTTCGAGGGTCCCGACACGGTCGCGGCTGTAATTCTCGAGCCGGTTCAGAACGCCGGTGGCTGCTTCGTTCCCCCCGATGGCTACTTCCAACGCGTGAGGGAGATTTGTGACGAATACAACTGCGTGATGATCTCCGACGAGGTGATCTGCTCGTGGGGCCGCCTCGGAGAATGGTTTGGCGCTCAGCGCTTTGGCTATCAGCCCGACATCATCACGACCGCGAAGGGGCTCACGTCGGCCTACGCCTCGATGGGCGCGATGATTGCTTCCGATCGCCTGATGGAGCCGTTCCTCGAGGGCAACAACTCGTTTGTCCACGGCTTCACCTTCGGTGGTCACCCGATGGCTTCGGCAATCGCACTGGCAAATATCGCGGCGATGGAGAACGAAGAGGTGATCGAAAACGTGCGCGAGCACGAGCCTTATCTGCGCGCGATGCTCGAGTCGATGCGCGACATTCCGATTGTCGGCGACGTCCGCGGTGCTGGCTACTTCCAGGCAATCGAGCTGGTCAAAAATCGCGAAACGCGTGAAACTTTCAATGACGAAGAGTCAGAGGATTTGTTGCGCGGCTACTTAACCGGCGAGCTCTACGGTAACGGTTTGATCTGCCGCTCCGACGATCGCGGTGACCCGGTAATTCAGTTTTCGCCGCCGCTGATCACCGGCCCCGAGGTGATCGATGAGATTGGCGCGATCCTAAGGCCCGTACTTGAAGGTGCTTGCGAGCGACTTGGCCTCGAATGAAGGTTGGTGTTCCGGCCGAGATCAAAGTTGATGAGTATCGCGTTGCAATAACTCCGTCTGGCGTGCGTGAGTTGACCGCTCACGGCCACAGCGTCGTGATCGAGCAGGGAGCCGGCGAGGGTTCGGCGATCAGCGACGCTGAATATGTTGAGCAGGGAGCGAAGATGCTCAAGGACGCCGGCGCAGTCTTCGCCGATGCAGACCTGATCCTCAAGGTCAAAGAGCCACAGTCGGAAGAGGTTCAGCGGCTGCGGCCCGGGCAGATTCTGTTCACATATCTGCACCTTGCACCGGACCCTCATCTGACCGCTGGACTAGTTGGATCGGGCGCCACGTGCATCGCGTATGAGACCGTCGAAGACCTAGGCGGCCGCTTGCCACTACTGGCACCGATGAGCGAGATTGCCGGGAAAATTGCCACACAAGCGGGTGCTTTCATGCTTGAAAAGCCGCTCGGTGGCCGTGGGCTACTGCTCGGCGGAGTTCCCGGCGTCGCCGCCGGCAAGGTGATGGTGATTGGCGGCGGCGTCGTCGGCCAGAACGCCGCTGACATCGCTGTTGGGATGGGAGCTGAGGTTTACATTTACGACCGCAACATTGATCGCCTGCGCGAGCTTGAGCCACTGATGAAGGGGCTCGTCTCAACCTGCTTCGCCTCAACGCTCGAGATTGAGCAGCGCCTCCCCGAAATGGATCTTGTCGTTGGCGCCGTATTGGTCAAGGGTGGCAAGGCACCGCACGTGATCACGCGCGAGCAGCTCAGCCTGATGAAGCCTGGCTCAGTGCTCGTTGACGTAGCGATTGATCAGGGCGGCTGCTTTGAAACGTCGAAGCCAACAACCCACAGTGACCCGACCTACGTCGTCGACGGAGTTACCCACTATTGCGTCGCCAACATGCCCGGCGCGGTACCGATTACAAGCACTTGGGCGCTTACGAACGCAACGATGCCGTTCGTACTCAAACTCTCCAATCTCGGGGTTCACGGGGCGCTGCAGTCGGACCCCGGCTTCATGAAAGGGCTAAACGTTGCTGCTGGCCGCGTCACCTATGAGCCGGTTGCCGAGGATCAAGGGTTGAGCCACATTGCGCCCGAAGAGGCCCTCGAACTGGTCGCCCAGGCGGCCTAATTGCTCCTCGCGGCGTCATTTATATAGCGTCGCTGCTAACCTCCTGCGCTGCATGCCAACGACTAGCCAACTCATTCGCAAGGGTCGCACGCCCAAGCCGAAGAAGCTATCTACGCCGGGACTGAAGTCCGGCAAAGGCCGCAAGACGAAGGTTGCAGCTCCACAGCGCCGCGGCGTCTGCACCCGCGTCTACACGACTACGCCGAAGAAGCCAAACTCAGCGCTGCGCAAGGTGGCGCGCGTTCGCATTACCGGCGGCGCCGAGGTGACCGCTTACATCCCCGGCGAAGGCCACAACCTGCAGGAGCACTCAGTAGTGCTAGTGCGCGGCGGCCGCGTCAAGGATCTTCCAGGCGTTCGTTACAAGGTCGTACGTGGCACGCTCGACGCTTCTGGCGTCAGCGATCGCAAGCAATCGCGCAGCATGTACGGCGTAAAGAAGTCGTAGATAAGTAATGCGCCGTAACGCTGCCCAGCTTCGACCGGCTCAACCGGACCCAATTTATCGTTCACGACTTGTTCAGCAAGTCGTGAACAAGGTGATGCTTGACGGTAAGAAGTCGACCGCGGAAGCGATCGTCTATGACGCCCTGGCGATTCTCGCGGAGAAGAGCGGCAAGGACGCTGTCGAGGCGCTCGAAGAGTCGATCGTCTCACTCACTCCTTCGCTTGAAGTCCGTTCCCGCCGCGTCGGTGGCGCCACCTACCAAGTGCCGGTTGAGGTTCACGCCCGCCGTGCACGGACGCTTGCCGTCCGCTGGCTGGTGGAGTTTGCGCGCGCGCGCCGCGAGAAGACGATGGCGCAGCGCCTTGCAGCCGAGCTGCTCGAGGCTCAGACGCAGCAGGGCGGCGCCTACAAGCGCAAGGACGACATTTACCGCATGGCTCAGGCCAACAAGGCCTTCGCGCACTACCGCTGGTAGGCGCCGCTAGCGCTCTGCGCCCGTAGACACGGCGCAGCGCGGCGCCCAGCGCGGCAGAATTGCGGTGATCCTTTGCTAGTATCGAGCTTCGTTCGCTGTGACGCGGTTCTAATTCTCGCGTCGCAGCGGCGATTCGATTGTCTAAAGATGGAACGATTTACGACATAGCGCACCGACCAGGATCATATTCTGCTGTGCGCGCGGGCCAGATTGGCCCGTTTTTTGTTCTCTGAAGTGACGTAGGACCAAGATTTTCATGCCACGCCCATTCACACTCTTAAATACCCGCAACATCGGAATCATGGCTCACATTGATGCCGGTAAAACGACGACGACCGAGCGGATCCTCTTCTACACCGGTCGTACTTACAAGATCGGCGAGGTTCACGAGGGCGCAGCAACGATGGATTGGATGGAGCAGGAGCAGGAGCGCGGCATTACGATCACATCGGCCGCCACCACCTGCACGTGGGATGAGCATCGAATCAACATCATCGACACGCCCGGCCACGTTGACTTTACGGTCGAGGTGGAGCGCTCTCTGCGCGTGCTCGACGGTGCAATCGCACTCTTTGACTCGGTAGCCGGCGTTGAGCCGCAGTCCGAGACGGTCTGGCGTCAGGCCGACAAGTACACCGTTCCGCGCATCGCCTACATCAACAAGATGGACCGCACCGGAGCCGACTTTGATCAAGGCGTTCAGACGATGATCGATCGTCTTGGAGCAAACCCAGTGCCAATTCAGCTACCGATCGGCGCTGAGGGCGACTTTGCCGGAATTATCGACCTTGTCGAGATGAAGGCGATCACCTATGCCGACGAGCTGGGCTCAGACCAGCTGACCGGCGATATTCCTGAAGCTATGCAGGCCGATGCTCAGGCCGCTCGCGAACATCTGCTGGAAGAGGCTTCGAACCACGACGACGAGCTCGTCGAGCTGATTCTCGAAGAAGCTGACGTTCCGGTCGACGTACTCAAGCGCGCAATACGCGCCGCCACGCTGGGCATCCACTTCACTCCCGTGCTTTGCGGCTCATCGTTCAAAAACAAGGGCGTCCAGCCGCTGCTCGACGCAGTAATCGATTATCTACCTTCGCCGCTCGACGTTCCGCCGGTTGAGGGTGTTGATCCCAAGAGCGATGAGGTTGTCGTCCGCACCGCTGATGACGCGGAGCCCTTCGCTGCTCTTGCATTTAAGATCATGGCCGACCCATTCGTCGGCAAGCTGACCTTCTTCCGCGTTTATTCCGGCACACTTGAGGCCGGTGGCCGAGTTCTTAATGTCGGTTCCGGCAAGACTGAGCGCGTTGGGCGAATCTTGATGATGCACGCCAACGACCGCGAGGAGCTGGAGAAGGTCTACGCTGGCGACATCGCAGCGGGCGTTGGGATCAAGCAGATCGTCACAGGCGACACACTTTGCGCCCCTGATCAGCCGGTCAAGCTCGAGACGATTGTTTTCCCTGAGCCGGTAATTAAGGTCGCCGTCGAGCCGAAAACTAAGTCCGACCAAGAGAAGATGTCGGTTGCGCTCGGCCGCCTCGCCGAAGAAGACCCAACCTTTCAGGTTCAGACCAACGAAGAGACTGGCCAGACTGAAATCTCGGGAATGGGCGAGCTCCACCTTGAGGTTCTTGTTGACCGCATGCGTCGCGAGTTCAACGTTGAGGCCAACGTCGGCAAGCCCCAAGTTTCCTATCGCGAGACGGTGCGCGGAACGGCCGAGAAGATTGAAGGCAAATTCATCCGCCAGACCGGTGGTTCAGGCCAGTACGGAGTCGTCTACATCAACATGGAGCCTGCGCCAGGAGTTGGCTTTGAGTTCGTCAGCGCGATTAAGGGTGGCTCGGTTCCCTCAGAATTCATCGGCGCGGTCGAGAAGGGCTGCGAAGAGGCAATGGACAACGGCGTTAAGGCCGGCTACCCAATGGTCGACATCCGCGTCACGCTGACCGACGGCAAGTATCACGACACAGACTCTTCAGAGATCGCCTTCAAGGTTGCTGGTTCTATCGCCTTCAAGGAGGCCGCTCGTCGCGCCAAGCCGGTGCTGCTGGAGCCAATCTTTAAGGTCGAAGTCGTTACTCCCGAGGAGTTCATGGGCGACGTGATCGGCGATCTAAACCGCCGCCGTGGCCGCGTCGAGGGAATGGAACCGCGCGGAAACGCACAGGTCGTTGACGCCTACGCGCCGCTCTCCGAGATGTTCGGTTACGCAACTGATTTGCGCTCTGCAACCCAGGGCCGCGCTACTTATACGATGCAGTTTGAACGTTACGACGAAGTTCCCCCGAACATCGCCGAGAAGATCGTCGAGAACAGAACGGGCGAGGTAGTCGCTGCGTGAACGCGTAAGCGACGGTATTTAGGTAGATTTCCCTGGTTCGCCGGTATCGGTCATCAGGGCCTATTCGACAGACAGACAGGAGCAAATAGCGGTGTCTAAGGAGAAGTTCGAACGCGACAAACCCCACGTGAACGTCGGAACCATTGGTCATATCGACCACGGCAAGACCACGTTGACCGCAGCCATCACCACGGTGCTGGCTGAAAAGTCCGGCGGAGAAGCCAAAAGCTTCACGGAGATCGACAACGCCCCTGAGGAGAAGGAACGCGGCATTACGATCTCGACCTCACACGTTGAATACGAAACCGACAACCGCCACTACGCCCACGTCGACTGCCCCGGTCACGCTGATTATGTGAAGAACATGATCACCGGTGCAGCGCAGATGGACGGCGCAATCCTCGTTGTGTCGGCAGCCGATGGCCCGATGCCGCAGACTCGTGAGCACATCCTGCTCGCTCGTCAGGTGGGGGTTCCATACATCGTTGTCTTCCTCAATAAGGCCGACATGGTCGACGACGAGGAGCTACTTGAGCTCGTCGAGGTCGAGGTCCGTGACCTGCTCAACGAGTACGACTTCCCGGGCGACGACGTTCCGTTCATCACCGGCTCAGCGCTGAAGGCGCTCGAGGGCGATGAGGCGTACAAGGAGAAGATCATCGAACTGGTAGCTGCGCTCGACGATTACATCCCGCAGCCGGTCCGTGAGCTTGACAAGCCATTCCTAATGCCGGTAGAGGACGTCTTCTCGATTACCGGCCGTGGAACTGTGGCGACCGGCCGTATCGAGCAGGGCGTTGTCAAGACCGGCGATGAGGTTGAAATCGTGGGCATCACTGACACGACCAAGACGGTCATTACCGGCGTTGAGATGTTCCGCAAGTTGCTCGACGACGGCCAGGCTGGCGACAACGTTGGCTGTCTGCTCCGTGGTACCGACCGCGAGGAGATTCAGCGCGGCCAGGTGCTTTGCAAGCCAGGCTCAATCACGCCACACACCAAGTTCAAGGCTGAGGTTTACGTGCTCAAGAAGGAAGAGGGTGGTCGTCACACTCCTTTCTTCACCGGCTACCGGCCACAGTTCTACTTCCGCACGACCGATGTAACCGGTTCCGCCCAGCTGCCCGAAGGGGTTGAGATGGTCATGCCCGGTGACAACGTCGCTATGGAGATCGAGCTGATTCAGCCGATCGCGATGGATCAGGGCCTACGCTTCGCTATTCGCGAAGGTGGGCGTACAGTCGGCTCAGGAGTTGTGACCGACATCATCGAGTAACACCGTGAACAGGGCGGCGCTCTGCAACTAGTGCAGGGGCCGCCCCGTCGCGTTTTTCATCAGATACGACCAGCGCAGCCTTTAGGGCGAAGCCCGCTCGTTTGAGCCTTCGCCCTTTTTGGCCGTCAGTAGGGAAAATAGATCCGCATTACAACCAGAGGAAATCAGCACTAACCAAATGGCAGTAGCAACACAAAATAAGATTCGTATCCGGCTCAAGGCCTACGACCACTCGGCAATCGAGACGGCTGCCAAAGAGATCGTTGAAACAGCCACGCGCACCGGCGCGTCGGTGACGGGCCCGGTTCCACTGCCGACCGAAAAGAACGTCTACTGCGTGATCCGCTCGCCATTCAAAGACAAAGACTCGCGCGAGCACTTCGAGATCCGCACCCACAAGCGACTGATTGACATTCATCAGCCGACCCCGAAGACCGTCGACTCGCTTCAGCGCCTCGATCAACTGCCGGCGGGCGTTGACATCGAGATCCGGCTCGCAGGTTAGGTGTTTCGATGGCCGCGATCCTCGCCAAGAAGCTCGGCATGACACAACTCTTCATGGACGACGGCCGCGTTGAGCGCGTCACCGTGCTCGAGGCAGGGCCCTGCCCAGTGACGGCGGTTCGCAGCAGCGACGACGATGGCTACGACGCCGTCCAGCTTGCGTTTGGCGAAACGAAAGAGAAGCACCTCAGCAAGCCTGAGCTGGGTCACTTGAAGGCCGCCAAAGCTGATCCCTTCAAGCACCTCGTCGAGTTTCGCGATCAGCGCGGCGAGCTGAACGTTGGTGACACCGTTACAGCCGATGTTTTTGAAGCTGGTGACAAGGTAAAGGTGTCGGGCGTTTCAAAGGGCAAGGGCTTTCAGGGAACGATTAAGCGCCACAACTTCAGTCGTGGCCCGGCATCGCACGGCTCGCACAACGTCCGCGCCCCAGGCTCGATCGGCGCTTCGGCTTGGCCAGCCCGCGTCTTCAAAGGGATCCGCGGCCCCGGCCAGATGGGCAACAAGCGCGCGACCCAGCGCGGCCTGACGATCGTCCGCGTTGACGCGGCCGACAACTTGATTCTTCTGCGCGGCGCAGTTCCCGGCGCCACAGGTGCTTTGGTCGAGGTGCGTAGCGATGGCTGACGCCCCTATTCTCGGCGCCACAACAAAGCTCAAGCTCGATAACGAGATCTTCGGCGAAGGGCTAAACAAGTCTTTGATCCACGAATCGGTCCGCGCCGAGTTGAACGCTCGCCGCCGCGGCACTGCTGCGACGAAGACGCGTGGCCTCGTCTCCGGTGGCGGCGCCAAGCCTTGGCGCCAAAAGGGCACCGGCCGTGCCCGTGCCGGCTCAACGCGTTCACCAATCTGGACCGGGGGTGGCGTTACCTTCGGCCCGCAGCCGCGTTCGTACACCTTCAAGGTCAACCGCAAGGAACGCCGCGCCGCACTGCGCAGCGCGCTGTCGCTCCACGCTGAGCGCGGATCGCTCGCTGGCGTCGATCCTGCGGCTTTCGCTGCTCCGTCAACCAAGCAGGCAGCGAAGCTGCTGAAGGAATGGGGTTCGGACAGCTCAGTGCTCGTGGTTGTCAGCGCCGATCAGGCCAACATCGCGCTCTCATTCCGCAATATTGATCGCGTCAACGTGCTTGCCGCTTCGGAGGCTGGCGTCGCCGACATCGTCAACGCTGCGCGGCTTGTTGTCAGCCAAGTCGGCCTTGACGAGATGAGCGGTCGACTCTCAGCTGATCGCACGGAGAAGGCTGCCTGAGATGGATCACACCCAAGTCATCATCCGCCCGGTCGTCAGCGAGAAGAGCTACGTGCTCGCTTCCAACGGCCGTTACACCTTTCGCGTGCATCCTGACGCGCACAAGACTCAGATCCGCGAAGCAGTTGAGGCACTTTTCGATGTTCACGTTGAAGAGGTCCGCACGCTCTCGGTTAAATCGAAGCCGAAGCGCCGCGGCTACACGTCAGGGCGCACACGCCAGTGGAAAAAGGCGATGGTTCAGGTTCGCGAGGGCGAGCAGATCCCAATCTTCCAAGGCCTAGCTGAGGGTGTCGAGTAATGGCAATTCGTAAACCAAAGCCGACCAGCCCCGGTCGCCGCTTCTCGACCTACGCTGACTTCGCTGAGATCACCCGTGACGAGCCGGAAAAAAGCCTCGTTGAGGGTCTTACGAAGAGTGGTGGCCGCAACGCGCGCGGCCGTAAGACCTCGCGCCATCGTGGCGGCGGCGCTAAGCGCCTCTACCGCAAGATCGACTTCAAGCGTCGCAAGGATGGAGTCCCAGCGAAGGTTGCCGCAATCGAGTACGACCCGAACCGCAGCGCCTACATCGCGTTGCTCCACTACCTCGACGGTGAGAAGGCTTACATCCTCGCCCCCAGCCGCCTCACGGTCGGAATGATCGTCCAGTCCGGCCCGGGCGCCGAGATCACCGTTGGCAATTGCCTTGCACTAGTCGACATGCCGCTGGGCACCGTCGTCCATAACGTCGAGCTCCAGCCCGGCCGCGGCGGCCAGATCGGTCGCTCGGCTGGCGCATCAATCCAGCTGATGGCGAAGGAGAACGATCAAGCCACTCTTCGCCTCCCTTCTGGTGAAATGCGCCTTGTGCGTAGCGAGTGCCGCGCCACGGTCGGATCAATCGGCAACTCTGATCACCAGAACGTGAAGATTGGCAAGGCCGGCCGCAAGCGTCACATGGGCGTCCGCCCACAGACTCGCGGTACAGCGATGAACCCAGTCGACCACCCGCACGGCGGTGGCGAGGGCTCGACGACCGCTGGCCGCCACCCGGTTACCCCTTGGGGCGTTCCAACGCTTGGCTACCGGACGCGCAAGAAGCACAAGGCTTCCGACAAAGACATCATCCGCGGCCGTCGCCGTGGGAAGGGTAATCGATGAGTCGCTCAAGTAAGAAGGGCCCATTCGTTGAGGAGCGCCTGATGGGGCGGATCATCAAGATGAACGAAAGTGGCGACAAGACGATGCTGAAGACTTGGTCGCGCACCTCGACGATCTTCCCCGAGATGGTCGGCCATACGATCGCCGTTCACGACGGCCGCAAGCACATCCCAGTCTTCGTCAACGAATCGATGGTTGGCCACAAGCTCGGTGAGTTTGCGCCTACGCGTACATATCGAGGCCACCTTGGCTCCGGGCAGGTGCGCTAGCTATGGCTGACGACGCCAAGAAGGACGAGGAAGAGGTGGAGAAGAAGCCCAAGCGCCGCCTGCGCCGCACGAAGGCCAAAGACGATGCGCCGAAGGCCGCCGCTGAAGCGACCACCGAGGAGGCCGAGGTAGAGGCCAAGGCCAAGGTCGCCGAGGAGCCAAAGGATGAAACTGCGCCGGAGCCAAAGGCTGAAACTGCGGAGGAGCCAAAGGCTGAAACTGCGGAGGAGCCAAAGGCTGAAA
>Ga0209284_10000384_pt1 | contig 71927 bp, 66 predicted proteins | sample FRY03_FD_187211 | JGI IMG/M metagenome (GOLD analysis project Ga0209284, IMG submission 187211) | Freshwater microbial communities from Lake Fryxell liftoff mats and glacier meltwater in Antarctica - FRY-03 (SPAdes) (version 2) | ecosystem: Environmental > Aquatic > Freshwater > Ice > Glacier...
TGCTCGGTGTAACTCGTGGCCAGTTTTATCATTCGATCAAAAGCATCATAGGTTAAAACATCGCTTAGCGTTGCGCGCATGGCTGCCATTGACAACGAGTTTCCGGCCAAAGTTCCGCCTACGCCACCAACGTCAACTAAGTCCGCATCTTTATGTGAGTTAATTAGATCAGCAACTTTCTGGGTTATGCCATACGCTCCAGATGGTATTCCAGCGCCAATTGATTTTCCAATAATAAATATGTCGGGCTCTAAGTTGTCCCGCATCGTCATGCCGCCATATCCAGCTGAAAAAGTATGCGTCTCATCGATCATGAGCAGTGCGCCATATTTGGTCGCTAGTTTCCGCATTCCTTCCAAGTAACCCGCCACAGGCAAAACAATTCCAATGTTTGTCATTGCTGGTTCTGCCAAAATTGCAGCTACATCACCATGCTTTAGTGCCTCTTCAAGAGCTGCTGAGTCATTGAACTCAACAACTCGCGTTGTCTGGCTAAGTGGAACTGGTGGCGCGACATTACCAGGCCGAGCCACTGCAACTCCTTGGCTATCTGGAACTGCAAAAGTTTCATCTACTGAGCCGTGGTAGCAATAGGAAAAAACCAAAATTTTACTTCTACCTGTAGCAAGACGTGCAAGTCGCATTGCCCAACGATTCGCATCCGTTGCTGTCAAAGTGAATGACCAAAGTGGCATTCCAAATCTTCTAGTTAATTCAGCACCAACCCACTGCGCGTCTTGGGTGGGCAACATAGTTGTGATGCCACCCAAATCTTGCATTCGAGAAATTATGGCTTTCACGCTTGGTTCCGGTGAATGTCCAGCCATGGCGCCGGTATCACCGAGCGCGAAGTCGATGTAGCTGTGACCATCGATGTCGGTGATGGTGTTGCCGTGCGCTGAATCTAAATAAAGCGGAAAACCGCCTGACCATTTATTCATCCAAGTCATTGGGACGCCGCCAAATAAGTTTTTAGCATCTTGATACTGCGCTAATGAATTTGGATTATTGGCAGCGTAGTCATCCTGCTCACGCTTCAACAACGAATTCAAGTGGGCTCGATCAATTACCGCAGTTCTCGTAGACATTACGTCCCACTTTCGTTAACTAGTAAACCTAGTTTAAGAGGTCGCCATGTCAACAAAGCGACTGTAGTGTCCTTGGAATGCCACAGTGACAGTTCCAGTTGGGCCGTTGCGGTGCTTAGCTAAAATAAAATCTGCTTCGCCAGCGCGTGGTGACTCACGTTCATACACATCTTCACGATGAAGCAAGATAACCATGTCAGCATCTTGTTCAAGTGATCCAGATTCGCGCAAGTCTGAAAGCATTGGGCGCTTATCTTGACGTTGCTCTGGTCCACGATTTAACTGGCTGATTGCAATGACTGGAATAGCAAGTTCTTTCGCTAACAATTTAAGCGAACGAGAAAATTCAGAAACCTCCACTTGGCGACTTTCAACTTTTTTACCAGAGGACATGAGTTGTAAGTAATCGATGATGAGAATTTTTAAATCAAATCGTTGCTTTAGTCGACGAGCTTTTGCGCGAATTTCCATCATCGTCATGTTTGGCGAATCATCAATAAATAACGGCGCGTCATTTACTTGGCCCATTTTGTTTGCGAGTCTGCCCCAGTCTGCATCGCTAAGTGTGCCAGCGCGCATGTGGTGCAAACCAACTTGCGCTTCAGCTGACAAAAGACGCATGACAATTTCGTTGCGAGTCATTTCAAGTGAAAAAATTGCGGAAGTTAGATTGTGTTTGATGCTTGCCGAGCGCGCGAGGTCTAATCCAAGTGTTGACTTACCGATTGCAGGTCGGGCAGCGACAATAACTAACTGACCAGCATGTAGTCCGTGAGTAATGTCATCAAGTTGCTGGAAGCCAGTTGGTACTCCAACAAGTTGACCACCACGACCTTCAATTGCTTCAATCTCAGAAAGTGTGTGCGGCATGATTTCTGAAAGTGGCGCATAGTCTTCCGAGGTACGTCGGACAGTTACGTCGTAAACTTCAGCTTGCGCGCGATCTACGAGTTGATCTACTTCTGCGTCTCCGGCATAACCCATCTGTGCGATACGCGTACCCGCATCAACTAAGCGACGCAGGATTGCTCGCTCGGTAACAATGCGCGCGTAATAGGAACCATTTGCGGCAGTTGGCACACTTGCCACAAGTGTGTGTAAGTAACCAGCGCCACCAATATTTCCAAGTGCACCAGACTTGCTTAAATAGTTTGCAACTGTGATTGCATCTGCTGGTTCGCCGCGACCATAAGTATCTAAGATTGCGCCGTAGATTGTCGCGTGTGCTGGCTTGTAGAAATCAATTTCGCGTAGCGTTTCAATTACGTCGGCTATGGCATCTTTGCTAAGTAGCATTGCGCCAAGCACAGATTGTTCGGCAACTATGTCTTGCGGTGGAGTAAGTGCGCCTTCTTCTTCGTAATTGCGGGGAAATTCCGCGACGCTCATGTGCCCACCTTTAACTAGCTGCTTTAAGTAATTTTGTTAAGTTCACCTGATTGGACGAAAATGAGGTATTTTCACTGATCTAAGCGTTATTTATGACTGTATGACCTGGTACTGACAGAATCAATGTCCCCTGTGGATAACTAAGTGGACAATTTGGGGAAAACCGCCGAAACAATGGGTATTTCGCTGGGGATATCTTGTGGGGTTAGTCCTCGATATTCTTAGAATACTGCCTTTTATCAGGGTTTTTGCTGTCCCCTGGCTGTGTGCAGAAAGTAATTTCAAACTATTTTATAAAACGTCCAGTCTTGAATCTTGCTGATCAATTTCAAATGTGAAGGGCCCACCAAGTAAAAGTGGAGGTAATAAAATCTTCCTCCACTTAATTTGTGGAGAATAGGGGACTCGAACCCCTAACCCCTGCCTTGCAAAGGCAGTGCTCTACCAATTGAGCTAATTCCCCGGTGCGTGTAAAACCGTAAACCAAAATCTACTCTGAAGTAGCCTGAGTCCACAATTCTTGTTCGGCCTTACTGCTTTCATTTTGTTGGTAGATAACGTAACCAGCTACTGCCAACAATGCTAACGAAAGTAATTTCTTCATTACCTACCCTTTCCAACCATTAGTGCCTTGTCTTACGTGGGCCCAGGTGGACTTGAACCACCGACCTCTTCGTTATCAGCGAAGCGCTCTAACCAAGCTGAGCTATAGGCCCGAATTTTGTTGCAGTTTCGTACTTTTGTACCGATTTAACGGCACAAGTTAAGAGGTTACCCCAAAGCTGGCTTTGACCCAAAATGGCGGTTTCTAGCTTCGATCCGTAAGCGTCCATTCCCGGCCGCCCGTGAAACCAACACTTAGGTTGTACAGAACTGCATACAGCGCAGCGAGCACACTTAGTAGCGTTATTTCAATTGCTGAAATCACCATAGTTAAACCGATTAATCGACCCAGTGATAAGAAACTAACACTTGCACTGTCACTGCCAGCTGCGTCATTCCAAAGTCCAGAGATCGCTTCGAACACTCCTGCCGCTGAAAGAACTCCCCAAAGGACGATCACTGCAACAAGTAAAACTCCAGCGATAGTTACGCCGAGCATGAATGCACTTTTCGCAGCGGACCATGGATCAATGTGAGTTAGGTGCAACCTAACCGATCGAGTACCAGTTCCTGGGTCATTGGTGATAGGTAGCTCTTGGGCAGAGAAGGTCTTTGTTGGCTCTTGTGAACCTTTACCTCTGAGTGGATTCCCAAAGTAATGCCGCTTAGTTGGCTGGTCGTCGTTCAAATCAATATCTACCTCAGACATTTATGCCTCTTCCCCATCTGTCGTAGCATCCGCGGTGGCGGCTACTTCTTGTCCTTGTTCCTGATCTGCGGCGTTAGCCGGGATTTCGACACTTTCCAGCGCTGCCATAGCTGCAGCCGTACTACGCGCTACTGCGACAACTTGATCGTCGTCGCCAACTTTCATAAACGAAACTCCCATGGTGTCGCGGCCAGCTGCGCGAATCTCATCAACGCGAGTTCGAATCACAACACCATTGCTGGCAATAGCAAAGATTTCATCCTGCGCTGCGCAAATTAACGCGCCAGCTAATCCACCACGTTTTTCAACTAAGCGCATAGCTCGTACTCCCTGCGTGCCGCGACCTTTTGCGTTCCATTCTTCAATGGAAGTTCGTTTAGCCCAACCACCCTCAGTTACGGTGACTACAAATGAGTCAGGGGTGGCAACTTCCATCTTTAACAAGTAATCATCATCCGTTTTAAATCTAATTCCAATTACGCCACCAGCTGTGCGGCCCATCGGACGTAGCGTTGCATCGTCAGCGTGGCAACGAACGGAATAGCCCATCTTTGAAACCAGCAATAAATCGTCTTCGTCATTAACTAGTTGCGCTGATACCACGCCATCTTCATCGCGCAGTGTGATCGCAACTAAGCCAGTGCTTCGCGAAGAGTCGTAGTCTGCTAACCGAGACTTCTTAACAACACCGCTGCGCGTAGCCAAAATTAAATACTTTGCTTGCTCATAGTCACGTAAGTCAAGAACCTCAACCACATGTTCTTCGGGTGCCAGAGAAAGTAAGTTTGCAACATGTTGGCCTCTGGCATCTCGGCCAGTGTCGGTTAATTCATATGCCTTAACGCGGAATACTCGACCACGATCAGTGAAGAACAGAATCCAGTGATGTGTTGTCGTTACAAAGAAATTGGTTATTACATCATCTTGCTTAAGCGCGGCACCCTTTACGCCACGGCCACCACGTTTTTGCGAACGGTACAGCGCAGCTTTAGTTCGCTTGATGTAACCATCTGCAGATAATGTGACCACGATTGGTTCAACGGCAATGAGATCTTCGTGAGTTACATCATTTTCATCCGCCACGATTGTGGTACGTCGCTCATCGCCAAACTTGTTTACAATTTCTGCAAGTTCTTCACTAACGATGCTGCGTTGGCGTGTTTCATTTGCCAAGATATCTTGGTAGTCAACAATTTCCGCCATTAATTTATCGTGCTGCGATTGCAATTCATTACGCTCAAGCGCTGCTAACTTACGAAGCTGCATATCTAAAATTGCTTGCGCTTGGATTTCATCTATATCCAAAAGTTTGATCAGACCAGCTTGCGCAACTGAAGCAGATTCCGAGGCACGAATTAAAGCAATAACTTCATCAATGCGGTCGATTGCTTTTAACAATCCAATAAGGATGTGAACTCGCTCTTGGGCAATACGCAGGCGATAAGAAGTGCGTCGTTGAATTACTTCAACTTGATGCGCGATCCAATTGAGCACGAATGCATCAAGGGTCAACGTGCGCGGCACGCTATCAACTAGTGCCAACATGTTCGCGCCGAAATTATCTTGTAGTTGCGTGTACTTAAATAGATTATTTAGGACAACCTTTGGCACTGCGTCGCGCTTTAGCACTACAACAATGCGCATGCCAGTTCGTGAAGAGCTTTCATCAATTAAGTCTGCGATTCCGGTGACTTTTCCTTGCTCAACAAGTTCTGCGATGCGCTCTAATAAATTGTCTGGGTTAACTTGGTACGGCAATTGCGTAATCGCGATGATTGTTCGGCCGCGCTTATCTTCAGTGATTTCCGTGACAGCTCGCATAGTGATTGAACCGCGACCTGTGCGGTATGCATCTTGAATTCCGCGACGGCCAACAATTTGACCTCCTGTTGGGAAATCAGGACCTGTGATGCGTTCCATTAGAGCTTCGAGAAGTTCTTCGCGAGTGGCATCTGGATGTTCTAGTGACCACTGCACACCAGCTGCAACTTCCGTTAAGTTGTGCGGTGGAATGTTGGTAGCCATGCCTACGGCAATGCCGGATGAGCCATTAACTAGAAGGTTAGGGAAACGAGCCGGTAAAACAGTTGGCTCTAAATTTTTTCCGTCGTAGTTTGGCACAAAGTTAACGGTGTCTTGATCAATGTCGCGCACCATTTCCATGGCAAGAGCTGCCATGCGACATTCGGTGTAACGAGAGGCGGCTGCCGAGTCATTGCCTGGAGAACCAAAGTTTCCTTGACCTTGAACTAACGGGTAGCGAAGTGACCACGATTGCGTTAAGCGAACCAAGGTGTCGTAAATCGCGCTGTCACCATGTGGATGATATTGCCCCATGACTTCGCCAACAACGCGAGCGCTTTTATTAAATGCCCGATCTGGTCGGTAGCCACCGTCGTACATCGCATAAATAACTCGGCGGTGTACTGGCTTTAAACCATCGCGGACATCTGGCAGTGCGCGCGAAACGATAACGCTCATTGCATAGTCAAGATACGAGCGTTGCATTTCTACATTGAGGTCGACTATTTCGACTTGGTCGTAAGTTGAGTCGTTTATATCAGTCATCAGATGTCCAAGAACCGCACGTCATGTGCATTGCGTTGAATAAAGTTGCGTCGACTCTCGACATCTTCGCCCATCAATGTGGAGAAAAGTTGATCAGCTTGAGCTGCATCATCAACTGAAACTTGCAGCAATACTCGAGTAGCTGGATTCATTGTGGTTTCCCAAAGTTCATCAGCGTTCATTTCGCCTAGTCCTTTGTAGCGCTGAACATCTTCTGTCTTTAGTTTTTTACCCACGCTTAAACCTGCTTCTATCAACTCATCACGCTGACGATCTGAGTAGGCATAACCAGGTAGCTCACGCGACCACTTAACTTTGTACAGCGGAGGTTGCGCTAGATAAACAAAGCCGCCATCGACAAGTGGGCGCATGTAGCGGAATAAAAATGTTAGTAGCAAGGTGCGAATGTGTTGTCCATCAACATCAGCGTCGGCCATCAAAATTAATTTGTGGTAGCGCAGCTTGTTGATATCGAATTCATCTTGGATACCAGTGCCAAACGCCGAAATGATTGCTTGTACTTCGGTGTTTGCTAACACCCGGTCAATTCTTGTTTTTTCTACGTTAAGAATTTTTCCACGAATCGGCAAGATTGCTTGGGTGCGTGGATCTCTACCTTGTCCCGCAGAACCACCGGCTGAATCACCTTCAACAATATAAACTTCACACTCTTCTGGTTGATTGCTTGAGCAATCTTTTAATTTTCCAGGCAAGCTACTGCTACCTAGTAAGCCTTTTCGGTTGCGCGCTAAGTCGCGAGCTTTTCTCGCAGCTAATCGAGCGGTTGCTGCTTGTAACGATTTGCGCGCAATATCTTTTCCTTGCGCTGGGTTCTTTTCAAACCAGGCAGCTAGTTCTTCGTTAACAACTTTTTGCACAAAAGTTTTTGCTTCTGTGTTTCCAAGTTTTGTTTTTGTTTGTCCTTCAAATTGTGGTTCATGCAACTTAATAGAAACTATTGCTGTTAATCCCTCGCGAACATCTTCGCCAGAAAGATTTGTATCTTTTTCTTTTAAGATGTTCCATTCCCGCGCAAATTTATTAACTAAGGAAGTAAGCGCAGTGCGGAAACCTTCTTCGTGGGTACCACCTTCAACCGTGTTAATTGTGTTAGCAAAGGTGTAAACCGATTCTGAATAAGTTGAGTTCCACTGCATGGCAACTTCAAGACTTAAGCCGCGCTTAGTGTCCTCCGAGAAAAATTCCACAATGTCGTTGTGGATTGGAGTTTTGCGAGTGTTTAGGTATTTAACGAAATCGGTAATGCCGCCTTCGTACATGTAAGAAACGTGACGTGGTCCAGCTTCTTTTGGTTCGCCAGTTTCTTCGTCCAGAATTACGCCAGTAACTGGGCGCTCGTCAGTCAAACTAAGTGTTAGGCCTCTATTAAGAAATGCCATTTCTTGGAAGCGTCGCGACAAAGTTTCAAAATCGTAAACTGTGGTTTCAAAAATGTCGCCATCTGCCCAGAATGTAACGGTGGTTCCAGTCGTAGCAACTTTTCCGCCTTTTTTAAGCGGGGCTACCGGCACGCCATATTTATAAGACTGGGTGTGAATGAAACCTTCGCGGCGAACTGCCACATCAACGTCTCTAGAAAGAGCGTTAACTACAGAAACGCCAACACCATGAAGGCCACCAGAGACCACGTATCCGCCACCGCCAAATTTTCCGCCGGCGTGTAAAACTGTCAAAACGACTTCGACAGCGGGTTTTCCTTCAGATGGAACGATATCAACTGGGATTCCGCGGCCGTTGTCGACAACGCGAACGCCGCCGTCAGCCAAAATTGTTACTTCGATATGCGAACAATGGCCCGCTAAGGCTTCATCAACTGAGTTATCTACGACTTCGTAAACCAAGTGATGAAGACCACGCTCACCGGTTGAGCCGATGTACATACTGGGGCGTTTTCGGACTGCGTCCAGGCCCTCAAGGACCTGGATGGCGCTGGCGTCATATGACACTTTTGAGCCCTCCATCGAGCATTCTCGGCACCTGAGAGTCAGACCCTAATTGGGAGTTTTTCAGGCACGCTATTAGCTTTAATTCTATTACGTTTATTGAATTTTTTGTAGTTGGGGTATCACCCGTATGTGTCTCTTGGGCCTCGCCCTTTAACACTTCTTTGGCCATGTTTCCAGGAGGGCGCCGTTGGGCCAAAAACCTTAATTTCGCTAATTCGGCCTTGGCCGATCTCGTTACCTAGATTTTGGGAAATAGTGGGTAAAAGTAGTCGAATTTGGGTGGCCCAGGCGCTGGAATCGGCCCGCAAAATCAAGGTACCCGACTGTCCGCTTGGGTCTAAATTAAACGACTCAATTCCAACGTGGCTAGCTACCTCGTGACCAACAATTAGGCCCCATTGTCCTTGCAGTTTTCCAGTAGCAACCTGTAGGTCCCAACCTTTGTTAATAATTAATCTCTCAATTAATCCAGAAAGCATTGCGGGGTCGCGCTCATCTGGTCCTGACCCACTTCGCTGGTCTTCGTAAATAGGCGAGTTCGTCCGGCGGCGGATCGGGCTGGAGGTAGCACGCACTCTTGCGCGACTCAATAATGAGCGCAAAAATTCTTGCTGAGGTTTCTCTAACACAATGTTAATAATCATCCAACAAGAGTTGGTTGGAAAGCAATCCTTTTGGGATATCTTCTAGGACAGCTGCCGTGATTAAAGTTTGTTCCACTCCTGTAATTGCTTCAATTAATCTGGCGCGTCGTTTTTCATCTAGTTCAGCGAAAACATCATCAAGGATCAAAATCGGATCATCGTCATGAGCACGAAGCACAGTGAAAGTTGAAAGCCGTAACGCAATAGCGATTGACCAGGATTGTCCGTGTGAGGCGTAACCTTTTGCGGGCATGTGACTTAATAAAATTTCTAGATCGTCTCGGTGTGGACCAACAAGTGTTACACCACGCTCAACTTCATCTTTAAATCTTTTTTCTAGTTGAAATCGAAATTCATTTACTATTTCAGTAATTGAAATAGTTTCACTTGGCAACCAAGTTGAGTTGTAGTTAGCGATCAAAGGTTCACTATTACCACTTATTATGTTTCCAAAATTTGAAATGTGGGCTTTAAGTTTTTTTAAGTTTTGTAATCTTGTTGAGATTAACTCGCTGCCATGTGTAATAAGTTGTTCGTTCCAAGCATCAAGTGTTGCTCTGGCTGACTCAGTTGGGGTTCGGCGCCCAAGTGATTTAAGTAATGTGTTTCGTTGCTTTAATGTTCTTTCATATTCACTTCTAGTGTTAATAAATTTAGGAGCTAGCAGTGTTGAGAAGTCATCGATAAAACGCCTGCGCGCTGTTGGTTCTCCCTTAATCAGTTCGATGTCTTCTGGAGAAAAAATAACGGTACTAACTAATCCAAGTAAGTCTTTTGGTTTAGTTAGTGGTGCCCCGTTTAATATGACTTTGTTTACACCTGGGTAATTGATTGTTAGATCTACTTGAGCTTGTCGATCGTGTTTGATTACAGTTGCCGCGATGTTTGCTGTGGTTAAACCGTTTCGAACAAGAGGTCCGTCTTGGGAAACTCTGTGGCTACTTAAAGTAGCTAAATAGTGAACCGCTTCAACGATATTTGTTTTACCGCGGCCATTAGGACCAATAATCGTAGTCGCACCAGGTAAAAAAGTAAGGTCTAGTTTTTTATGATTACGAAAATCACTAAGTAAGAGTTTGGAAACCTGCATCGCTTACTGTTGCCGGATTGGCATCAGTAAATATTTAAAGCTGTCATCTGGCGCTACACCGAAATCACTTGCACCTGAAATTACAGCAGGTCTAATAGGTGTCGTCATAGAGATAACGGAAATCGCAGAGTCGATTGCATTTAACCCATCAAGCAAAAATTGGTGGTTGAAGGCTATTGTTAATTCCTCACCAGTTAGTGTGCATTCGATTGACTCTTTTGCTTCAGCTAGTTCGCCACTTCCACCGCCGCCGGTTATTGTTGCCTCGCCGTTTGTGAAAGTGATTCGGATTGGCGCTTCACGCTCAAGAACAAGTGAGACTCGTTTGACTGACTCGGTAAGTGAGCTGGTACTTAGTTGCGCGATGGTGGTTGATTCAGTTGGAAGCAACGTGCGATATTTTGGAAAATCTGCAGCTAACATTCGGCTAGTAGTTTGCCTGCCGGAACCTTCAATTCCAACAAGGCCCTCGTTGCCAGTTGCAAATGCAAGTGAAATTGATTCGCTGTATGCTAAAGATTTAGATGACTCTGCTAAAAATTTTGCTGGGATTAATGCGTGGGTACTTAACGAAGTAGAAATTGGTGACCAATTTAATTCCCGGACAGCAAGCCGGTAACGATCGGTTGCTGCCAAAGTTATCGTCGCTCCCTCAACATCAATTTTTACACCGGTGAAAGCTGGCAAAGTTTCATCGCGTGAAGCAGCGAGTGCAACTTGTGATATTGCGCTGGCGAAGTCAGTCCCTGAAACATTGCCGCTTACTGCGGGCATAGTAGGTAGTGGTGGGTATTCAGCCACTGGCATTGTTGGGATGGTGAACGAGGATCGACCGCAAGTTATTTGTGCCCGATTACCAACTAGGACGAAATCAATAATTGCTAAAGGTAGTGATCGAGTGATGTCGGCTAGTAATCGCCCTGGGATTAAAACTGTGCCAGCTTCTATTACTTCTGCGGATAAATTAGCGCGCGCGCTGACATCAGCATCGCTACCGGAAAGAACTAGCCCAGATTTATCGGCCACTAAATGCATACCTGTTAAAAGTGGTTGTGTTGACTTTGTTGGCAAAGTTCGAGAAGCCCATGCCACTGCCTCAGCCATTACGTCGCGATCTACTTGAAACTTCACTTAAAACTCACCCTCTGGTGTTTAGGAATCTAGATCCTTTATCGTGCCATGTCTGGCTGACTAATTCAGCCAACAAATTATTGCGCTTTCTGTTATTAGATTAGTTACCCACTAGATTGCCCACAGCATTGGTCAACCTTAAACCTGGTTATATATCTTTAGTAGTAGTAGTAGGTACTGTGGATACTGTGGATAACCCCGTTAAACTTTATAAAATAACAAAATATTAATAATTAACCTGTGGATAAAACGAGGTCAAATAGTAACAAACACACCAATTTTAAAGTTATCCACAATCATCCACACAATATATGAGTTAAAACTAGGTTATCCCTGACTTTATCCACAATCCTTATAAATAAACACGTTTTTTAACTAAAGATATCCCCAGACTTGTCCACACTGTGTATACGAGTTACCGATGTTACGGGTGTGACAATCACAAAATCTATAAAGTTCTAGCTTGTGCCTTAATTCGGGCAGTCAAATCACTTACTTGGTTGTACAAACTTCTACGCTCAGCTATTAATTGGCGAACTTTACGATCAGCATGCATAACCGTGGTGTGGTCACGGCCACCAAACTGCTGGCCCACTTTTGGCAAAGATAAGTCCGTTAATTCACGACATAGATACATCGCGATTTGTCGGGCGGTAACCAAAACACGGGAGCGGCTTGGGCCAGTTAAGTCATCTAAAGTCACACCGAAGTAACTCGCAGTCTGGGCCATAATCAAACTCGCGCTAATTTCTGGACCAGCTATATCTGAAACTAAATCTCGTAAAACTACTTCCGCTAAATCTAAATCGACCACGGTGCGATTAAGGCTGGCAAAAGCAGTGACTCGTATTAAGGCGCCTTCAAGCTCACGAATGTTTGTAGACATTTTTGATGCAATAAATTCTAAAACTTCAGGAGGTGCGCTTAATCTTTCTTGCGCACTCTTCTTTCTTAAAATTGCAATCCGAGTTTCTAAGTCAGGTGGTTGAACGTCGGTAATCAAACCCCATTCGAATCTGGAACTCATGCGATCCTCAAAACCTTGTAGTTGTTTTGGGGGCAGATCTGAAGTAACAACTATTTGTTTATTAGCATTATGCAAAGTGTTAAAGGTGTGAAAAAACTCTTCTTGGGTTTGCACTTTTCCAGATAGAAATTGGATATCGTCAACTAACAAAACGTCAATATCCCGGTAACGGCGCTGGAATTCCTTAGCTTTATCGTCACGAATTGAGTTAATAAATTCATTAGTAAATTCTTCACTACTTACATACCGAACTTTTGACCCAGCAAATAATGTCCGTGTGTAATGTCCAATGGCATGAAGTAAGTGAGTTTTTCCAAGTCCAGATTCACCATAAATAAATAATGGGTTATATGCCTTAGCAGGTTGTTCGGCTACAGCTCGAGCGGCAGCGTGCGCAAATCGGTTAGATGAACCCGGCACAAAAGTATCAAATGTGTATTTTGGGTTTAGCCGACTTCCCTCTTCTGAAGTTCTAGGCGCTGGCGCTGGGCCACGACTAGCTTGTGGGGGAAGGGCTGGGTTGGGATCAGATTGCAATCCAGTTTTTTCAATGTCGGCATATGTGGAGTCTGCTAAATCATCAGTTGCTTCGTCGTCAAGATAAGGCGCGATTGATTCATCCACGGTTACCGCTAGGCGCATTTCGCGTCCCAATGTGGCAGACAGGGCGTCGCAAACGATCGGGCTTAGCCGGCTTTCTAAAACATCTTTAGTGAATTCGTTTGGAGCCGCAACTAGAGCGGTATCCCCAACAATTCCAAGTGGCCGGGTGAGAGTTACAAAAGCTCGCTGCTGTGGAGTTAGGGCGCCAGCGGATAACGACTCTAAAGTCTTCGTCCAAATTTCATTTAAATCCATGTCTTCCAAGGCACACCCACTTTCAAGTTTCGAATTTCTGTGGATATCTAAGAAAGTTAAATACTTACCCTGTGGATATCTTCGGAGATAGCAGACTATTGCCTGTGGATACCCGTTGACAAGTTGTTTTCCACAGGAAATCCAAGTAGCGCCGAGTTTGACCAATACCTGTAGTTGCCCGTATCTTTAAGTACTTAGCACGCAGATCGATAAGTATTTTGTCGAATGTTCACGAGGGTCCGCTCTCGTGGATATCCGATGGCTAATCGCCCGAACCCTACTTCTTGGAGTGTCAATCATGTCAAAGCGCACCTACCAACCAAATAAGCGTCGTCGCGCAAAAAAGCACGGTTTTCGTAACCGCATGAGCACCCGAGCTGGCCGTGGCATTCTTGCCTCCCGCCGCGCTAAGGGTCGCACTAAATTATCTGCTTAATCTGGCAATCGGTTTAACGTAAATGCTTCCGGCCTCGGCGAGGTTGCGTAAGTCATCGGAAATCTCGACAGTAATGAAGTCGGGCACTAGGTTTTCAGCAAAATTGGTGGTTTTACACGTGGCACAAGGTACCTCAGAGCAGTCAAAGGTTGCTTTTGCTGTTGGTAAAAATGTCGGAAATTCTGTTATTAGGCATCGGGTAACTCGGCAGTTACGGCACTTAGTGATCCCAGTTCTGAACAAGTTTCCAAGTGGTTCCCATGTTGTTGTTCGGGCATTGCCGGGAGCAGCTTCGGCCACATTCACCCAGCTATCTGAAAATCTTGACTTTGCCATGACAAAGGTGCCAAATTCATGAATAAGTTAGTGCTTTTAGGAAAGCAAGTATGGGATAAAACCCTTGGCCGATTTTTAGTTTTAATTTTGGTCAGCTTAATTCGAAGCTACCAAATCGCATTAAGTCCTCGAATTGGAGCAGTCTGCCGGTATTACCCAAGTTGCTCCCATTACGGCTTGGCTGCGGTAAAGGTTCATGGCGCAACTAAAGGCAGCTTGCTGGCGGCTTGGCGAATTTTGCGTTGCCACCCATGGGCAGCTGGCGGCGTGGAATTTATCCCTGCAAAAGGGCATTGGACCACAAGTAAAGTAATTGAAGATTCAACTAATAACGATAGGCAGGTTACAGGCGTATGAGCCTAAATCCATTGGTTTGGCTGGAAACTTTAGTTAGTTGGGTTTTAGTAAGTTTTCACTCACTAACTTCTTCCTTCTTCGATGCAGATAGCGGTTGGGCGTGGGGACTTGCCATTGTGTTGCTCGTTATTTTAATTCGTATTATTTTGATACCGCTATTCGTTAAACAAATTAAGAGCCAGCGCAACTTACAGATTATTCAGCCTCAAGTAAAAGAAATTCAAAAGAAGTTCGCAGGTGATCGGGAACGCCAATCCCAAGAGTTAATGAAGCTCTACAAGGAAACTGGTACAAATCCACTTTCAAGTTGTTTGCCGATTTTGGCGCAGGCCCCAATTTTCTATGCGCTTTTTGTGGTACTTCAAGGTATCGCGCAAAGTAAAACAAAAGGCGTACTAACTGATCAATTAGTGGAATCAGCTCGTAATGCCACGATTCTTAATGCTCCGATTTACGGCACACTTATGAATCGCAGTGAAACCGCAGCGCCAAGTTCAACGTTCTGGGTAACAATGATCTTGATCGCCTTAATGACCACAACCACCTTTTTAACGCAGCGGCAACTTATCGTAAAAAATACTGCGCCTGATAACCCAATGGTGAAACAGCAAAAGATTTTGCTCTACGTTTTCCCGGTTATTTTTGCCGTTACCGGCAGCAACTTCCCAATTGGTGTTTTGTTGTACTGGTTTACCACCAACGTATGGACTATGGGACAGCAGTTCTACGTAATTCGCAACAGCCCACAACCAGACACACCTGCTTTTGAAGCACTGGAGGCCCGCCGCGCTAGTAAAAAAGCCCGCAAGAACCCACAGCCAATAGTGGAAATCGAACCGTTACCCGAGACTAAAGCCATCCGCCAACAGCCAAAAAAGAAGCCAAAAAAGAAGCGCTAAGCGTTTCACGTGAAACATCTCAAAAAATCTTCCTACTAAGAAGGGCCAGAAAATGACCGAAAAACTTTCACTACTTGAGCAAGAAGGCGAAATCGCCGCAGATTACCTCGAAGCACTTTTAGATATTGCTGACTTCGATGGCGACATCGACATGGATGTCGAAAACGACCGAGCAACAGTAAGCATTGTTGGAGCTGACCTAAACCAATTAGTTGGGGAGAAAGGAGCAGTCCTAGAGGCCTTGCAGGAGTTAACTCGACTAGCAGTTACGCGCGAAACTGGCGAACGCTGCCGATTAATGCTTGACATTTCGGGTTACCGCGCGGATGTTAAGACCAAGCTGGTAGAAGTTGCTAAAACTGCTGCAGCCAAAGCGCTGGAATCTGGCGAAGAAGTAGAACTTAAGCCAATGAATGCCTTTGAGCGCAAAGTAGTACACGACGCAGTTGCCGAAGCTGGGGCAAAAAGTATCTCCAAGGGCGAGGATCCAAAGCGCCGAATCGTGGTTCTCCCTGCCTAGTTTCATGTTTCACGTGAAACATTTAACGAGAGATTAAGTCTTTGAAACCAATAGTTGAGGCCTATCCGGAGGCGGCTGAGAACCTGACTCGGTTTGCAGCTTGGTTAGCCGGCGCAGGTGTAGAGCGGGGATTTCTAGGGCCGCGCGAAGTTGATCGAATTTGGGATCGACACATTGCTAACTGCGCAGTCGTTGAAGAATTAATCCCAGAAAATTCAGCGGTTTTTGATATTGGTAGTGGCGCTGGACTGCCAGGCATAGTTCTGGCAATTGTGCGACCAGACATTCAAATCGGTTTAATTGAGCCATTAATGCGACGTTCCCAGTTCTTAGAGGAAGTTATAACTGACTTAGGAATAACGGATCGAGTCAAAGTAATGCGGGGACGGGCGCAGGAATTAAAGGGACAAAGCGCGCCAGTGGTAACAGCCAGAGCGGTTGCCCCACTTGCAAAACTACTTACTTGGGCGCTGCCACTAACTACTAAAGGTGGGCAGATTTTAGCCATGAAAGGTAGCTCAGCAGCTACTGAAATAGCGGATGCGGCGCAAATACTAAAGGGCCGTAAAGCAGAAATCGTGTGGTGTGGCCAAGGATTAGTTGAGCCCCAGACCACGGTAGTTCGGGTAACCACCTAACAACTAGTGCGGCAGTTGCTCTACGCTTAGGACTCGAATCAATTTTTTACTGGTTACCAAACGAGGTTGGCAAAATGGCTTTAACCGAAGAAGAAGACACCCCACTTGCAGCCGCAGCGGCTGCGGCAGTTTATGTGCGCCGCGGCCTAAAAGGCACTTTTGCTAAGCCTAAAGAAACCAGAATTATGACCATTGTTAATCAAAAAGGTGGTGTTGGTAAGACCACCTCTGCAGTTAATTTAGCTGCTGCGATGGGTTTAGCGGGTCTTAATGTTCTAGTAATTGACTTGGATCCACAAGGAAATGCCAGTACCGCTTTTGGAATTGATCATTATGAAGATTCCAGCGGCTCCTTTGACGTATTACTTGATGGCGCTTCAATTGCCGAAATGATTAGTCCAGCCCAAGGTTTTGAATCCCTTTGGGTTTTACCAGCCTCCCTTGACCTCGCGGGCGCAGACATTGAACTAATTACGACAGTTGCCGAAGGCGAACGCCCATTTTTACTTAAGTCAGCGCTAACCCAGTTTCTGGCAGATCACGAGATGGATTACGTATTCATTGATTGCCCACCCAGTTTGGGTCTGCTCACTATTAATGCCCTGGCTGCCGTGAAAGAAGTTTTAATCCCAATTCAATGCGAGTTTTACGCCCTCGAAGGTGTTCAGCAATTACTTCGGACTATCGAATTCGTGAAAGAACGCCTTAATCCTGAGTTAGAAGTCAGCACAGTTTTATTAACCATGTACAACTCAACAACGAATTTATCGGCTTCGGTGGTTGAGGAAGTTCGGGGTTATTTTGGGAAAAAGGTATTGGCCACAGTCATACCCCGATCTACTTATGTGGCAGAGGCACCATCATTTGGTCAGTCCGTTATGACTTATGACCCAGGTTCTACCGGAGCAGTTGCCTATTTAGCAGCAGCTCGCGAAATCACTGATCGTAAAGCGAAAGGATAACTAATGGCTAAGCGACAAAGTTTAGGACGCGGTTTGGGAGCACTTGTCCCAGATGTTTCACGTGAAACTACAGCAAAGAAGTCCACAGTAAAGCCGGCACCACGAGGCTCAGTTGCCCCGACTAACCCCAGCAAGAAGTCAGTCGCTTTGCCACCAAAGAAGTCTGCGACTAAAGCTGCAGTGGCAACAAAATCAAGCAATTCAGCAAGCAAGGCTGGCGTTAGTAGCGCTAAGGCAGATCAGCCCAAGGCAATCGCGGGTCTTACTTTTGCCGAACTACCAGTTCGTTCCATCGTGCCTAACGCGCAACAACCACGCCAATTATTTGACGACGAGGCGCTGGCCGAGTTGGTGCATTCCATTAAAGAAGTTGGTTTACTTCAGCCAATCGTGGTTCGCCCAGCCCCAGGCGGCGGCTATGAATTAGTTGCTGGTGAGCGCAGATTACGCGCCACGAAGAAGGCTGGTTTCAATACGATCCTGGCATTAATTCGCGAGACTGCCGATGACAAAATGTTGCGCGATGCGCTACTTGAGAACTTGCACCGAGCTGCGCTAACTCCGCTGGAAGAAGCTGCCGCATACAAGATACTCTTGGAAGATTTCGGGGGCACCCAGGAAGAGCTTGCCACTCGTCTTGGTCGTTCGCGTCCGCAAATTTCCAACACACTTCGATTATTAAATTTACCGATTGCAGTGCAGCGTCGCGTTGCTGCAGGAGTAATTTCCGCAGGCCATGCGCGCGCGTTGTTAGGACTTAAAGATCAGAGCGCGATTGAAAGATTAGCTAGTCGCATAGTTGCCGAAGGTCTTTCAGTACGAACTGTGGAAGAGATAGTTTCGCTGGGTCAAGATGATAAACCAGCAACTAAGAGTGCTAAAAAACCAACCGGCAAGATCAGCGCGCCCGGACTTAAATCGATCGGCGATCGACTCTCTGACAAACTCGATACTCGAGTAACCGTGCAAGTTGGTCGCGCCCGAGGCAAAGTCATTATTGAATTTGCAACGCTCGAGGACCTGAAAAGAATCGTTGATGTAATTGATCCAAAAGCTCGAGGCATGTTTGGCGAGACAGTTAAATAATGGGACGTGGGCCACGTTAATGATTTAACCTATGCGGGGCGCCAGAATCCGAGTGATTGCTGAACTTAAGCCGGCTGCGAGATTATCTCTAACTGTTGGATCAGCTAAAGCTAAAGCATCTTTGGGACTTGTGGCATATCCAAGTTCTACGCGAATGCTCGGCATTCGAGTTAAGCGCAAAAGATCCCAAGTTTTGGCGTGAGTGCGTGCATCTGCCAACTGGGTTCGGGAACTTAATTCTTCTTGCACAATTTCAGCTAGCCGGCTGCCAGTTGCCGAACGGGAATACTCGTGGCCGAAGTAATAAGTGGCCACACCATTAGCTGCTGGATTAACGTGCTGATCTAAACCCAAACCAATAATCAAATCCACATTGCTTTCATTGGCTATGCCTGCGCGGGTCCTTTCACCATCAGTAGGTTTATTTTTAGGTCGCGTGAGAAGTACTAATGTTCCCATGGCAGCTAAGCGGCCTTCTAGGCGAGAGGCAATGTCCCAACAAATATCCGCGTGTGAGAGTTCACTACTGAAAATGGGAGTTGCTAAATCACTTGGATCAAGCAAGATTGAGCAAGTTTCCACGGTCCGAGAACTTCCAAAATTTGCCACAGTAGAAAGTTCACGTAAATGTTCCTGGCTACCACCAGAAATAGTTCGGGCTAGCCGATGGTAGGAGCGAAAGAATTGTGGTCCGCAAATTCCGTCAACGTCGAGGCCAACATTTCGCTGGAACTCGCGCACCGCACTATCGGTAGCTTTGCTAAAAATTCCGTCAACACGATCGAGAGCGAAACCAAGTTCAATAAGCCTTTGTTGTAATTGCGCAACATCTTCACCATGTATCTGGTGGCCTGGAGTAAAACTTAAAACTCGATCGCCAACTTCCCATCGAGCTTCTTCAAGCCGGCGAAAAGTTTGTGGTCCAACTAAACCATCCACTGTTAAGCCACGGCTTTGTTGGAAATAGCGCAGCGCAGCTAACAAGATGTCATCAAAAACATCCGCAGCTGCGCCGGCGTTAGAACTTAAAAGCCCCAAGCGAACTAACCGATCCCGAACCTCCATAACGCCAGGTCCTTGATCACCGATCCGCAGGATCGAAACGCTCATATGAGACTTAAATGTATTCAGCTAAATCTGATAGCAGAGCAGCCTTTGGCTTTGCGCCAATTATCTGCTTTACAACTTCGCCATTTAAATAAACATTCATGGTGGGAATCGAAGAAACTCCGTAGTTTGCTGCGGTTGCTGGATTCTCGTCAACGTTTAGCTTCAAAATTGTAAGTTTGTCACCGTGCGCGGCAGCAATCTCTTCTAGGATTGGCCCGATCATCTTGCAGGGACCACACCATTCGGCCCAAAAATCTACAAGTACTGGCTTAGTACTTTTTAACACATCGTCAGAAAACGACGCATCTGTTACGGCTGCTGTTGCGCCCATGATTACTCCTCTATTTACGGTTATCTTAAGCCTAAGTTGTGGGAAATCCACACCTTAGGTTAGTTGTTACTTACTGTGCAGACTTGCTAGAAAACGCTCAGCATCAAGGGCTGCGCTACATCCGGTACCAGCAGCAGTTATCGCTTGGCGGTAAGTGTGATCAACCAAATCGCCGCAGGCAAATACCCCGGAAAGATTTGTTGCTGTTGTCCCAGATTTAGTTAGGACGTAGCCGCCAGAATCTAGATCTACTTGACCCTTAAGTAAGCCAGAGCGTGGATCATGACCAATGGCCACAAATAATCCGGTAACCACTAACTCGCTTGTTTTACCAGAATTAATATCGCGAATTGTTAGCCCAGAGAGTTTCGCATCACCATGCAGATCTGCAACTTCACTATTCCAAATAAATTTAATTTTAGGATCTTTGTGCGCGCGGTCAGCCATGATCTTGCTGGCTCGTAGTTCATCGCGGCGGTGGATCATAGTGACGCTTTTTGCAAACCTTGTGAGAAAAGTTGCTTCTTCAACAGCAGAGTCGCCACCACCAACTACTGCAATGTCTTGATCTCGGAAAAAGAAACCATCGCAAGTTGCGCACCAAGATACGCCATGACCAGATAGTCGCTTTTCATTTGGCAAACCGAGCTCACGGTAACTTGAACCTGTTGCAAGAATAACGGCACGAGCCTTGTGATCCTTGCCTTCACCATCGATAACTGTTTTAATGTCTTGGGTTAAGTTGGCAACGGTAACATCATCGGTAATTAAATTTGCGCCAAAGCGAACTGCCTGCGCACGCATATTTTCCATTAATGCTGGACCCATGATGCCATCTTGGAAACCTGGGAAATTTTCTACTTCAGTGGTATTCATTAATGCGCCACCAGCGGTAACGGCGCCTTCAAAGACGACAGGCTTCAACTGCGCGCGGGCTGCATAAATAGCTGCGGTGTAACCAGCTGGGCCAGAGCCAATAATTATTAAGTCATTAACTTCTTGTGACATCAAATTCCCTCATTAGTAGTAACAAAAAGTTTACTACTTTTAATTTTAAGGAAATTTTTGGCTATTTGCGACGTAGGGCAACTTAGCGAAATACCGTGATTTCAGCAATCCCGCCCTGGAATCTTCCAGATTGCGCTTTTGGTAAATCTGGGGTTAACCAAATAATTACGTAGCGACCCTGCGTGGGTTCACTTGCTACTACAGAAGCAACGTCTGAGAGGCCATCTGTTTGGCCAATCATAGCTGCAGTTTCAAAATCGGGTGTAGTCGTATCCCCAACATAAATCTGGGCAACGTGGCTGGCCGAAATAAATTCAATATCAACTTTGGTAACCAATGTTTGCCCACCAAGGTCAACAATTAAGCCCACGCCAGATTTACCCATACTTGCCAACCGGTATTCCACAGTTGTCCATGCAGTTTCGGCGTCTCCATCAAAAGCCAATGCAACCAAGTCTTCATTTTCACTGTCGTCACCGAATGGGTCATAAGTGGAAATACCTAAAATTCTGGCTACCTCACCGGTTCCAGTCGGAGTCGTAATTTCGATACTTGGTAAGGGTGAGGTAATACTTTCGGCAACTGAATCGGCTGTCTGAAAATTACTTGTCAGCAACTGCCAACCAATCCAACCAAAAATTGCTACTCCAGCAGCCGCGACTGAAACGACCTTGAATCGACTCGCAGAACCGCCATCTTCGGGGTGCCACGCAACTGAGTTAGCAGTGAAGCGAGTAACTCGTGCCTGTAAGTTTTCAACGACTTCTACCTCGCCAACAGACAAGGCATCAATGACTTGGCGCATCGATAAAAATTCGCCAGTTTGGGTGCGGCGGTAAATCTGATCCACGCCACTTGGAATCCCGCCATGAACTTCGCTTGGCAAAATCAATCCAGAGTCATTGGTACTTCTTGCCGCAGGTAACGAATCCACACTTACCAGCGGCCACATTCCTGTGACCATGACGAACAATAAATTCCCAACGCCTTTGATATCTTCTTGCACGTCATTTGTGGAATCAGATCCCATCAAGGCTCTATCTAGACCAAAACCGCTCAAGCGAACATTTTGGCCTTCTGAAAAAATTAAATTATGTGGACGAAGTCGGCCATGAAATATGTTTAAGGAATGTGAGTAAGCGAGCGTGTTAGCAATAATTCCGACTTGCTTTAAAGCAGTTTCGACATCGATAACGTCGCCGCGTTTAGTTAGCAACTCATCAAGTGACTGACCATCTAGCCATTCAAAGACAATACCAACGTAGGACTCTGGGGAAACATCAAGTTGGTCTCCAGAAATCTTGCCAGAGGAAATAACGTCCAAAATAGCAATTACGTCTCGGCGGTCATTTGCTGCTGCCGCTTGACACTCCTGTAATAACCTCACGCTTCGCAAGTCAGAGGTAGGGAGCAAAACCAAAGTCACCCAACGCTTAAGCAGTAGATCCATAGCGCGCCACATGGGAGAACTTAACGAACTAGCGATTTGAACGTCGAGTTGGTATTGACCAGCGAAGATCCGCTGCCCGTCACTGCTCATGTCGTAATTGTAGTTGGCTACTTGCGTCGAACTAGGGCCAGGACTGCCCCCACTTCAGAAATGCGAAAGAGTTTTGCAAGTGCGAAATACAAAATAGTAAAACTTGTGGCAAAACTTGCGATTGCAAGCCCAAGGCGCGGCGCTGAAATCCCGGGCTGATTCATAATTGATAACCGCACTAATAAGTACGACACTGTAGCAGCGAGTATTCCAGCAACTGTTACTCGAATTAATAAGCGTAAATGTCCATTTTTTTGCAACTCTGGAACAGTCTTACTAACACGACGCCAGGTAAATGCGCAGGTTATTACGTAGGAAATTGAGTATCCAAGTGCCAAACCAGCGACTGCATATTGCTGTGGCAGCAGAGTAAACAAAGTAAATCCAATAGCTATATGCAACCCATTAAAACCCAAGTTAATTAGGAACGGCGTCTTGGTGTTTTCTTGGGCGTAGTAACTTCGCAACAAAACATAAAATAGGGAAAATGCCGGCAACCCTAAGGCGAACATAGAAGCGATTGCGCCAAGTGCAGCGCCTTGCGCCGAAGTGGATGCACCATATCCATAAAGTAAAGCGCCAATCCATGGGCCACATACCAATAAAAAAATTGCGCTAGGAATTATTAACGCGGTAACCAGACGCAATGAAGCGGAAAGCTCGCTACCAAAAGCAGCATCGTCCTTATCGTGAGCCTGTTTACTTAAACGTGGAAGTAAAGCAGTGATCACGGAAACGGTGATTATTGAGTGCGGCAACATCATCATGAGTTGGGCTTTTTGATAAGACGTAAAACCAACCGCAACTACGTTTGGGTCACTGGAGACCAGAACATTAGCTAGCGTCGTCAAATTTGAAACTAGCAAAAAAGTAACTTGGTTTACCAATACAAAGCCAATAGTCCACTTTGCAAGATTTCCAATTTTGCTGTTACCCACATTTCTAAAAGTGAAATTTGGTTTATAGCTGTATCCAACTTTACGTAGCGCTGGAATTAAAATTAAAGCTTGAGCCATCACACCAAGTGTGGTGCCAAAACCCAATAAATTTATTTGTGAGGTAGTGATAGTTCGAGCATCCGGAACTGCTGACATTACTGAAATAAAAATCAGTGCAGTCCCGATCACAATTATGTTGTTAGCGATCGGTGCATACATAGGTAAGGCAAATGAATTTCGGGAATTGAGAATTTGTGAAGCTAAAGTGTATAAACCATAAAAGAAAATTTGCGGCAAACACCAACGTACAAACATGGTTGCGAGATCGAATTCTTCCGGAGTCCAAAGACTAGTTGCGTAGAGATGAACTATTACGCCACCCGCAATAACAGTGAGAATCACAATTACGATAAGTATTAATCCAACTAATGTCAGCAGTTGGTCCGTGAATTGCTTTCCGTCATCTAAATCGTCTTCCATGTGACGAATCAATGCGGGAATAAAAACGGAATTGATCGCGCCGCCAGCAATCAAAATGTAGATGATGTTGGGAATACTATTGGCTACTGAGTAAGTGTCAGAAAAAATACCAGTTCCGATGGCAGCCACTAAGGCGATATCGCGAAGAACACCAGTTAGGCGACTGGCAAGTGTTCCAGCGGCCATGCCAGAAGTTTGCCCCAGAAAGGATGACACGTGCCTAACTACCGCCTACTCAGTACTAACTTGTTTAGATTGAACGCGGCCTTCCTTGCGCCGCCTAATAAAACTGCTTAGCGCAAATGCAAGTAGCAAACCAAAAGCACCTAACACCAGAGTACGGGCGAACTGACTATAAGCCGCTGAAGATATTTGGATTTCTTTACCCAAACCAAATCGTTCCCCATTGGGCGCAATTAATTGCGCTTGCACAGTAACTATGCCCGCACCAATTAGTGATATTTCAACTGGGACTGTTACCCGCTGACCTTGCGCAACTTGAATCAGACCAGAAGGTTGCGCCGAGAACCGGGAGGCGGATTCACTCGTTAGTTCCAGACTCACAGACACGTCACGGTCACTAGAATTCACAATCGTGATCGGAATCTGTGAATTTTCTTGTGGTGTAGTTATCCGCACAGATGCTTCTAATTGAATAGCGTCAAGATACTCATTTAACAATTTCGAGTTTTGTTCAAAATACCGACTAGCTTGTGCATTTGATTCCCATAGATCGGAATAACCTAGCAAGCGTGCCGTTGTGAACGCCGCCGCCAGTTCCGGATCGTCATACAGCGCGGACACACTGTCGGTTTTTACTTTCACTTCATTCGAAAGACGAATTAATGTTCGACTGAAATCACGTGCGCTGCCTTTGTTTAAAGCGATGAAACTTTCCACGGCTTCTTGCCCAGCAATTTCTTGCAATGGAGCGAGCTGCATCCAATTGTGATTACTCAGCTGCAACAGTAAGTCTGTGAGCCCTTGACTAGAAATTTTCCAGTTAGCTGGTGCGAGCACAATAATAGAGCGAGCATTTTGGGGAGACTCAGCAGTTATCATTCCGATTTCTGCCTTGATGCAGGTACTTGCCCTGAAGAAACTAAGCTCGTCGCCTTCCATGTCTGTCAGACAATTTGAGGCCGCTGCATCAAAGACTAAAACTTGATTCGATGAAGATGTGACAGACGCGGTTGTAGTCTCACGTATATTGTCATGGATTGATTCGTTAGAAATTATAGATTTAATGTTTTGCTGGTTGAGTAAAGCACTAGTTACGCGATCTGACTCCCCGCTTGCAGGGGTATAGAAAATTGGACTACCAGCACTTGACTGTGAAGTCCGAGTAATTATTTCGCTAAATTCGCTCTGCTTACCCGATCTCACCAATGCAGAAATATCAGCATGACCGTAAGGAACAACTGGGACACCTGCCGGCAACGTAGCGAGCGCAGCAACTAACTCATTTGCTGCAGCCGTATTGGTATTGGTGACCAAGTTGTTTGCCCAATTCGAAATTGCTGAATCTACTAACCATGAAACGGTGGTGTTTCCTTGGCTGCGCAACAACGCAGACAATCTATTTGCTTCATTTAAATCTGAAGTTGCATCAGTTGATTCCCCGTTAGCTAAAGTTTTATTAAGTGTTGTTATAGGTACTGCCAACACCACTTTTGTCGGTTGAATAGTAGAACCGAAAAACCACGGAATTGGGAATGCGGCGCTGGGGCCGTTGTCACTCGATTGCGGTGCTAACCCAATTGCAAAAACGCCGGAGGCAGCAGAGCCCAATACTTGCTCACCACGAAAGGTAACTTGCCAAGTTTTTGTGACACCAGGGGCCAAGTTTCGTAACCGTGCGGAGATCCCCGTCGTTGTACCTGACAGATTGTTGAAGCGAGAGGGCTCACTAAGTAATTCCCCGAGTTGGGTACGCGTAGTTATTGGACCAAAAAATGCTAAGTCCAAATTCAACTCGGATATGTAGGTATCAGAAGTGTTTCGATACGTGCCTCGCATGGTTACCAAATGATCCGGTGGCACTAGCGGATCCAGGTTTTGAATGGGCGAAATGATATAACTGGAGAACCCGATTGGATCATTTGGCGCAGCACTTGCGGAAGTGGCAGAGAACCCGATCGTCGATAGTCCAAGCAATATGACGATACTGGCTGACAACAAACGATGACGTCGAAGTTGCAATCGGTTCACCACTTCAGAATACCCATAACTTACGGCTTATCTAGGACTACATCTAGGCTAGGTGCAGTCATGAATACTTTGTCCCCGCATAGCGTTGCAGCAAGTGTGGTTACCTCGGCTGTGCGCGCAATGCCGGACGTCATGGAATTGGCAACTACATTTGCAGCGGCCGGATTTGAGTTCGCATTAGTCGGTGGCTCGGTTCGAGACCTACTTCTTAATAGACCGGTTACTGATTTAGATTTCACAACGAATGCAACACCTGAGCAAATTGCGCAAGTTGTAAAGCCTTGGGCAGAGACAGTTTGGGATGTTGGAATTGCCTTTGGCACAGTGGGTGTTCGTAGAAATAATTTTAAGGCTGAGATAACAACTTATCGTTCAGAGATTTATCGGGACAAAAGTCGTAAACCCGAAGTAGCGTTTGGCTCAACTCTTGATGCAGATTTAGTTCGACGCGACTTCACAATTAACGCACTTGCGGTTAGATTGCCAGCACTTGAATTTGTTGATTTGTTTGATGGCGTTTTAGATCTCTCAAAGAAATTGATTCGCACACCAAGGGAACCAGAACTTTCATTTTCTGATGACCCTCTTCGCATGATGCGAGCTGCAAGGTTTGCGAGCCAACTTGGATTCACGCCGGTAGTGGACCTGCTCATTGCCGCCACTGACATGGCGCAGCGAATAGAAATAGTTTCAGCAGAGCGTATCCGTGATGAGTTCAACAAATTGTTAATGGGCGAGTTTCCAACTACCGGACTAGAAATTCTTGACGGAACGAAACTTTCAGATTACATAATTCCTGAACTGCCTGCCTTGCAGTTGGAAATAGATGAGCACCATAAACATAAGGACGTTTACCAGCACAGCTTGATTGTTTTGCAACAAGCAATATCGCTCGAGTCGTTACACGAACCACAGTTGCAACCTGATTTAGTTTTACGTCTTGCCGCATTACTTCACGACATTGGTAAACCAAAAACTCGTAGATTTGAAGCAGGTGGTGGCGTAAGTTTTCACCACCATGAAGTAGTCGGCGCGAAAATTGCGCGTAAGCGCTTAATCGCAATGCGTTATCCAACCGAGATTGTGGATGCAGTTTGCCAACTCACTGAGTTGCATCTGAGGTTCCATGGTTACGGTCAAGGACAATGGACTGACTCTGCAGTTCGGCGATATGTCAGAGACGCTGGAGATCAACTGGTTCGGTTGCATAAGCTAACCCGCGCTGATTGCACCACCAGAAATGCCAGGCGCGCGGCGATCTTGGCAGCTACATATGATGACCTGGAAGAGCGCATCGAAGTCCTGAGCGAACAAGAAGAACTTAATTCAATTCGTCCAGACTTGGATGGCAACGACATCATGGGTATTTTGGAGGTCCCAGCAGGTCCAATTGTTGGCGCAGCATATAACTATTTACTTGAGCTTCGCCTTGACCAAGGACCAGTTAGTCGTGAGCAAGCCGTTGAGCAGTTATTAATTTGGTGGAAAACTCAAAAATAGTCTTAGGCCTCAGGTTTACGATATTTCGTAAATAGGTAAATCGATAAACCAGTACTAATACTCAGTAAGACCATGGAGTAGCCAGCACCAATGTTTACATTCTCACGAGCGACTTCTATCAACGAGTATGTAGTGATGCCGATCACTAAAGCCACATTGATCATCATGTCGAAAATTGAAAAGACTCGACCTCGATGTGCGTCATCAATAGTGCGCTGAATTGTGGTGTCGGCATTTATCTTGAGCAACTGTCCCGCAAAGCCTAAGTTTGCTGCAACTGCGCAGACAGCGGGCAAAGTTCCAACTTGATACCCAATAAAAGTAACGATCACACTCACGGCTGTAGCAACCGTCATCGCAGCTATTAAATGAACTTGGCGATGCGGCTTAAGTAAATTAGCTGCAACAGTTTCATCAGGCTTGTCGCTCAATAGAAAGGTACTCAGGATTGCCGCGGAGAAAGCGCCGAACGCAGCAGCGCCAGCAACGAGACCAAAATCAAGTACTGCCTGATCCACTGAGGCATTAGCATGCCAAGAGTTCCGGGAAAGCAACAAGACATGAACCGTTAATGCACCAAAAGCCCAACGTTGAAATGCGACTGCAAACATACTGCTCAAGACTCGACCCGAGCGGGCCATGTATTGAAATCCTGCGACTAGACCAGCCACTGCATTTCGAAACTCATCGCGCATTGCTGATTCAACAATGTCGGGTCCAAGAATATGTTTTGGCTTAATCCGCATAGCGATCATTGCAGCAACACCAGCGCATAATGCCCCAAGCACAACCAATGTCGCATTCACAATGTCTGAATTTGAAAACACACTTTGTGATGCAATTCCAAAGGCAGCTGCGAATGCTGCAGCTGTGGTTCCAAGGGTTGGAAACAAAGCATTTGCAGGTACTAAATCTTCACCTTTAACAACGTGCGGCAGTGAGGCAGAGAGTGCAGCTTGTACGAATCTATTAACACCAAGACTCACAAGCACAAGAATCGCAAGCAATGTGTTTGGTGAATGTCCAGTGATCACGACCGCAATTGCAAGCATGGTAATTACCCGAACCAAATTTGCTCGAATCAAAATAGTGCGGCGAGACCAACGGTCAATTAGGACGCCCACAAATGGGCCAATTACTGAATATGGAAGTAACAAAATTCCGAAGGCTAACGCAATCTTGCGGGGATCCGATTCGCGCTGTGGCGAGAATAAAACAAAAGTAGCAAGCGCCGTTTGTAGTAAGCCATCTCCAGCTTGGCCAAAGATTCGCACGCCAAGCAACTCCCGCGCATTTTCATGGCGGATAAAGGATACGGCGCGAAGGCCGGGCAATCTCACTTTAGTTACGCTACCGCCAACCCAATGAAATGTCGGTCTCTAGCAATTTTAAATACTAAAGGACCGCCAGATTTACTGACGGCCCTTTAGTTAGGAGGCTTCTTTTCTTTTTATTACTTACCAGCAATATTTACTCTGCGGGAACTAGATACCCGCAATAAAATCTTCTACTTCTTGACGGCACTTAGTATCGTCATACTGAACTGGCGGGCTCTTCATAAAGTAACTCGATGCACTCAAAATTGGTCCACCAATGCCACGATCTAGCGCAATCTTGCAAGCACGAATCGCATCAATGATTACGCCAGCTGAGTTAGGTGAGTCCCAAACTTCAAGTTTGTATTCCAAACTCAATGGCACATCACCAAACGCGCGACCTTCAAGTCGAACAAAAGCCCATTTGCGATCATCTAGCCATGCGACGTAGTCACTTGGACCAATGTGCACATTGCGAGGGTCAATCTTTTCGCGCAACTGGGAAGTAACAGCCTGAGTCTTAGAGATTTTCTTTGACTCCAAACGATCGCGTTCCAACATATTCATGAAGTCCATATTGCCGCCAACGTTTAGTTGATACGTGCGATCAACTGTCACGCCACGATCTTCAAATAACTTGGCAAGAACTCGGTGCGTAATTGTTGCGCCGACCTGACTCTTGATGTCATCGCCAACAATTGGAACACCAGCAGCAGTAAACTTGTCAGCCCATTCCTTAGTGCCAGCAATGAAAACTGGAAGTGCATTAACAAAGCCGGCGCCAGCGTCAATTGCACACTGGGCATAAAACTTTGCTGCCTCTTCTGATCCAACCGGCAAGTAACAAACAAGCACATCGACTTTTGCATCTTTAAGAGCCTGCACAACATCAACTGGTGCATCATCAGATTCCACGACCATGTCACGGTAGTACTTACCAAGACCGTCATAGGTGTGACCACGTAAAACTGTAATGCCAGTTAATGGCACTTCGGAGAATTTAATCGTGTTGTTTTCACTTGCAAATATTGCAGCAGAGAGATCTTCGCCAACTTTCTTAGCATCGACGTCAAATGCAGCAACGAAATTCACATCGCGGACGTGATAGTCCCCGAATTGAACGTGCATAAGTCCGGGAACTTGTGCTTTTGGATCAGCGTCTTTGTAATACTCAACGCCTTGTACCAACGATGATGCGCAGTTTCCTACGCCAACAATCGCTACTCTAACTTCACTCACTGTATGCCTCCTAGTTGTCAGTGAATATTTTTCTTGCAGTCTTACGTCTTACTTGTTGTTACCTTGCGCAGAATCAGAGTCACCACTTGTTGCGGTACGACCTGATTGTTCGCGCGAGATAAGTTCATTGAGCCAGCGCACTTCACGTTCCAGTGCTTCTAAACCATGTTGTTGAAGTTCTAGAGTGTATGAATCTAAGCGCTCGCGTCCCTTGGATAAATTGGCTTGCAAATTAGCGAGGCGATCTTCTAGCCTGCTACGTCGACCCTGCAAAATATGGATTCGGGTGTTAACTTCAGTTTGACCAAATAGCGACATGCGAATTGCAAAAGTGTCGTCATCCCATGCACCCGGCCCACTATCCGCTACGAGTGAGTTGAAGTACGCAACTCCTTCGGGAGTTAACGCGTAGGTAATTCGGGTTCGCTTTGGGTATTTACCGGTGCCGACTTCATCCTGTTCAGCTAGCAAGCCGCGGGCAACAAGATTTTTTAAAGTTGGGTAAAGCGCGCCATAAGAAATGGTGCTAAAAAGTCCTAGAACTGAAATTAGGCGCCTGCGAAGTTCATAACCATGTTGTGGTGTTTCTGCCAAAACCCCTAGGATCGCCAGCTCTAACGCAGCAGATCTTTTGGCCATAACGCAAGAACCCCAACAACTAGGAAAAATAGATGTATCGAATTGATACATCTAAAGGATACAGTCCACAAAGGAGAAGGCGATACCAGGGGGAACATGTCACAAAATCAGCGCCAGAGCATGGCTTTAAATGGGATTAAGGTGGTCAAATGAGCCGGCCAGGATCCCACCAAAGTATTTCGGGAATCCGGGCTAGTTCAACGAGTGCCAAACCGCCAAATCCAATCGCACACCCAGCAGAAGATATTGCAGACCCGGTGCGCCCCCGCCAAATTTTGGATTATGTTCTGGCTCGTCGAGCAGTTCTAGAGCAAATAAAGCACGACGCGCTATTGCGCGAGCAGGTATGCGATGCTGATCCGTATTTAATTAGGGCTGCCAAGAATCATGGCGAAACGACAGAGCGCACTTGCCCTATGTGCGCCAAGAGCGAACTAGTTCACGTCAATTACACATTTGGCGACGACCTAGGTTATCTATCGGGCCGTGTTAAATCTTCAACTGAGCTAAAACAAATGGCCTATGAGTATGGACATTTTCGAGTTTATGTAGTGGAAGCTTGCACCTCATGTGGTTGGAATCATTTGCACATGTCATATGTATTAGGTGATGGCTCGCCCCGCACTCCACCACGTGAGCCTAGGGATGTGTTGAAATAGGTTAGTGGCAACTAAAAAGCGCAAACCTAAAAGAAAACTTTGGCGCATCCTGCCATCAATTCGTCAATTATTTTTTGTTGGTTTAGTTGCATTCGGATTAGGTGTTCTGGCACTTTCATTCTCAGTACGAGTAACAGCTGTGCCAGCGCCAAGTGAAATATCTGTTGCGCAAACTTCGATTCTTTATTACGACGATGGCGTTACTGAACTGGGTCGACTTGGCGAAGCTAATCGAGTTTCGGTTGAAATGGCGCAGATTCCATTATTGGCACAACAGGCAATCTTGGCTGCAGAAGATCGAGATTTCTATAACCATGGCGGCTTTTCGATTCGTGGAATCTCCCGCGCAATCTACACAAACTTGACGGGAGCATCTGGCGCTGGTGGTGGCTCGACTATCACGCAGCAATATGCAAAGAATGCCTACTTAACTCAAGAGCGAACGTTAGCTAGAAAGTATCGAGAACTTGTGCTCTCGATAAAACTTGAAACTATAGTTGCTAAAGATCAAATTTTAAATGATTATCTGAACACTATTTATTTTGGTCGTGGGTCATATGGAATTGCTACTGCTGCTAATCAATACTTTGATAAAAACGTTGTGGAATTAAACCTTGCTGAATCTGCTCTGCTCGCAGCCATAATTCAAGCGCCCAACGGTTTAGCACCGGAAGATAATCTCGAGCGCCTAACTAATCGGTGGAATTATGTTTTAGATGGCATGGCAACTCAAGGCTGGATTACTGCAGAAGAAAGAAGCAATGTGCAATTCCCAGCCATCATCCCAAATCAAGCCGTAAATATTTTTGGTGGACCGCAAGGATATTTGATCGAGCAAGTTCGCCAAATGTTATTTGAAAAAGGTGTTACTGAGGATCAAATAAATTTGTCAGGGCTGCGGGTGATAACAACCTTTAACAAAGTTGCCCAAGATGCGTTAATCAATGCAGTTTTAGAAGAAGGACCAACTGAGAATATTGAAGGACTTCGAATCGGTGTTGCATCAGTTCGACCGGAGACTGGGGAAGTCGTTGCGATTTATGGTGGCGCAGATTATTTAGTCAACCAACTCAATAACGCCACGCAAATGATTGGACAAGCTGGTTCTACCTTTAAGCCATTCACGCTCGCAGCCGCGCTTGAAAACAATGTCACGTTAGCAACAACATTTAGTGGTTTAAACAAAACGATGGTCGATAACTATGAAGTAATTAACTATGGAGACAAATCCTATGGCGACCAAATTACTTTACTTAGTGCCACTGAAGATTCAGTTAATTCCGCTTACGTTGAACTAGCAAATTTAGTTGGACGGGAAGTGGTTTTTGAAGCTGCTAAGCGCGCTGGAATTCCGGCAGACGCAGTTGGCATGGAGCCAAATTTGGCTTTCACTCTTGGTACAACCAGTCCAAACGTAGTTGACATTGCTGCAGCGTATGCCACATTCGCGTCCCGAGGGTTGCAAGTCTCACCAGCATATATAAAGTCGGTAACTGCAAGTAGTGGCGAAGTAATTTTTAAACTTACGCCAAAACCAGTGCAGGCCTTTAGTACTGACATTGCTGACACCGTCAACTTCGCACTACAAAAAGTTGTTACAGCCGGAACTGGCAGAGCTGCTAAAGCACTCGGTAGACCGGTGGCCGGAAAAACGGGAACGACGAATGACAATAAATCAGCACTATTTGCGGGTTACACCCCAGAATTAGCAACTGCGGTCATGTTTGTTAAAGATGGGCCAGATGGACAGCCAGTGACACTATCTGGAACTGGCGGTTTACAAAAAGTAACAGGCGGCTCTTACCCAGCTCGAATTTTTACTGCTTATATGAAAGGCGCACTTGCTGATAAACCAGTAACCAAGTTCGCGCCCTTACCAACTGGTGCCCCAGACGGCGCAAACCCAACAAGCATTCCAACTACTGAAGCAGTTCCAACGGCGGCGCCAGGTGTTGAAGCGCCTGCCGTTATACCCGTTGCAGTTCCTGATCTAACGGGCAAATCAATTTCGCAAGCACTTTCGTTGTTATCTGGGGCCAATTTATTAGGCAACTTTGTAATGAGTAATGGCACACCGCTTCCAGCCAATACCTCAGCTTTAGTAGTAGTGAGTCAAAACCCTGTTTTCAATTCTGTGGTCACACCTGGCGCCACAATAATGATTGTGGTTCAGTAATTACTCTGGCAATTTAATTAGTCAAGACCAATTACTTGATCAAAAACTGTAGTCGTATTTCGCACACTACAAACTAATTTGTCGCCGACTTTTATCGATGAGTCATTGGCCCACAGTAGGCAAACATGCATGTGGGGAGGCTCAGCGAAAACTAAGTTGTGTCCACGGACACTAAACGGAGAGCGCACCTTGCCCAAGGCTTGCGCAAAACCTTCGGCAACTGCAATTCCTCTTTTACGAAAACTTGTTTTTGTTGTTGGAGCTGCAAGTGCAACGCCGTGTGACGTTCCACCACTTACAACAATCAGGCGGTTATGTCCGCTAGTTGCAACTTGCTGATAACCAACTTGTGGCACATTAGCGAGTTCATGTATTTCCAAAACGGTTCCACTTACTGAAAGAGCGCTAGGAGTACCTAGCCACAATGAAGTTCCAAGCCGTAAATCAAAACTAACTTGAAAATTATAACCCGCACACATTGCTCTTACAGTTTCAACTTCTGCAACTGAAACATGCGACAAGCTAAAGTGCATTGGAAAACTTTGTTTCGCTGCAACTTCTTGGTATTTACCTATCCAGTCCCAAATTTCAGATAACTTTCCAGACAACTTATTATTATCGACAGCGCTGGAGACTTCGGTCGTAGCACCTGTCATTTTTTGTGAGTCTGCAATTGGTAAATGTAGTGACATGCCAAGAACCGACAACGTGCCTAAGTTACTTTTATCAATACCGAATAACTCTGACTTGGAAATTCCAAAGCGATGGAGTGAGGTAATACCTTCCAAATAAATCAGCGAAGCGCCAACTTCTCGCGCTCCAACAAAATCCAAATTACTTAAAGTAAGAATTACGCGAGCAGAATTGTTCTTCAGTAACGTTCGCCATTGCTCAACAGCTAAAGAGTCAGCAGAATTAAATGGCTCAAGAACAACGATCTCGCCAGAAAATTTGGCAAGCGCTTCGGATAATTCCCACACCGTGCCGACGGCAATTCGTTTTAGTCCTAAGCCAGTTGCTTCCTTAGCCAAAATTTCGCGAGTAAATCCGTAACCATTACCTTTTATTACTGGCACAAGTTGGACATCAACTGATTTACATTTCGTCAGCACATCGTTGAGATGCGAACGAAATTTAGGGGCATCTACGGTTAATGAAAAAGTCATAAGTTAACTCCGCCTCGACATGTAGAAATCGAAGGCTTTGGCCCAAACTGGAGAAAGCACATAATCCCATTCACCTACACATTCTTGCGCGTAGCCACCGGTTCCAAGCTTGAATTGAATCAAACCAAATAGGTGATTGTTTGAATCTAGCGTGTCCGATATGCCGCGCATGTCATAAATAGCTGCGCCCTCATGCATCGCAACCTTGATCATTTCCCACTGCACTGCGTTACTGGGACGCAAGTCGCGGGCTGCAGTAGTTGATGCGCCATAGGAATACCAAGCGTGATTACCAACGCGTGTCATCGTTGTCGCTGCAATGGCTCCGGTGTGATCTGGATGACTTGCTAAAAATAGTGCGATTCGCTCAATTGATTCTGCCCGCATTGCAGTCCACATAGTTTGAAAATATGTAAGGGATCTTGGCGTGAAGTGATCACGCTTAGCAGTCTCGACATAACAGTTGTGAAAAGTCACAAGATCAGTAACGGTTCCCTGAGTTATCGTTACGCCTTCTTTTTCGGCCCTTCGAATATTCCGGCGCCACTGCTGGTTAAAACCTTCAAAAATTTGTTCTCCAGTTTTTTCAGCGAGTGCGATTTGAAATACGTAACGTGGCTGGAAGTCACCAAATCCTGATGCCTCAGCTTTTCGTTGCCGCCAACCAAGGGCAGGAAGTTGTTTCAATAAATTAATTCCGGTGGAATTAATTTCATCTGGTGTGACTTCTCCGATTGTTTTTTGTGTGCCCAAAGCAATTGCATCTTTTAGTGTTTGCGCGTGCCAACGTCGTACCCAAGTATGCGGACCCATTTTTAATTGAAATACGCCACGGGCTTTAGCAAAAATTACTAATGCACTCAGTGCCATCTCAGTGTCTTTCGCACTGTCCCAATTAAGATCTGGTCCTTCTGGCAAATACGCCAAATATTTTTCAACTTTTGGAACTTTGCGCAACAGTATTAATGCAGCGCCAACAAGCTCCTCGCCCGCAAACCAACCCAGTGATTGTGAGCTCCATCCTGATTTAGTTTTACCCCAAGCAGGAGTCTGTAGAAATGACACTGAAGGGCGCTGCGCAATATATGCAAGATGTTGTTCGGATGTTATTTGGCGAACCTGCACGTATTAAATCTACCTATGCTCCGGGGTTCTTTGGGGATTTAGTTTTTTATAGAGCCTGGCGAAGCGCAGCTAAGTCAACTGCAACACCTTCAAATGGAGTCTCAAGAACAATTGGCGCATTAGCAGTTTTAAGGCAATGCAATATATTTTCCATGCCAACCAAACCTGCACCAAGATTTGCATGGCGATCAGCGCCAGAATCAAAAGTGTCGCGGCTATCGTTGCAGTGCACTAAGTCAATGCGTCCAGTTATTGCAAGAATCGTTTCCGCAACGTTTCCCATATCTATGCCACCTGCGTGCGCGTGGCAGGTATCCAAACAAAATCCAACGCCAGTATCGCCAACTGCGCCCCAAAGCGCCTTTATAGATTCCAGTCTTCGAGCCATTGAATTTTTTCCACCAGCGGTATTTTCGATGTAAAGGGGCACTTTCATATCAAGTTGCGCGAGTGCTTTTACCCAGTTAGCAACGCCCACTTCTGGGTCGTCACCTTCAGTGACGTGCCCGCCATGCACGATTACTGCTTTGGCGCCTACCGCGGCGGCTGCGTCGACGTCTGTTTGCAGAAGTTTTCGGCTGGGAATTCTTACCTTGTTGTTAGTAGTAGCAACGTTGATGATGTAGCGAGCGTGAACGTAAATGTCGATTTTTGCTTTTTCGGCACTTGCTTTAAGTCCCTGGGCACCATCTGGATGCGGGAAAACTGAGCCTTTCCAGCCTTGCGGGTCTGCTAAAAAGATTTGAACGAGATCTAGTCCAAGAGCGCTAGCTCCAGCTATCGGATCATCGCCGCCAACATGTGCCCCAATTGCTAGATTTCCCATGAATCAAGGGTACTTGGCGAGTTAAATTTGCGGCCTTAGGGTTAGCCGACGTAGGTGTGGACAAGGTAATTTAAGTTGCGAAAAGTACCATAGAATAAAGGTTCTTGATCCCTCCTGCCACGGAAAGACCGTGGCCGATTAGTCCACAGGAGGTGGGTATCACTAATGCGTCACTACGAAGTAGTCGTAATCCTAGATCCCGAGCTCGAAGAGCGAACGGTTGCACCATCACTTGATGCGTTTTTAAACGTAATCAAGACTGAAGGCGGAACTGTTGGCAAAGTCGATATCTGGGGTCGCCGCCGTATGGCATACGAAATCAACAAAAAGGGCGAAGGTATTTACGCCCTACTTGACGTTAATTGCTCACCTGCAGCAGTTGCCGAATTAGATCGTCAATTGGGACTCAATGAATCAGTGCTTCGCACTAAAGTCATGCGTCTCGATGTGAAATAGAGGTAAATCATGGCACAAGGCGATGTAACGGTAACCATGATTGGAAACCTAACAAGTGACCCTGAGTTACGTTTTACTCCTAATGGCTTGGCGGTTGCTTCGTTTACCGTTGCGTCAACAACTCGAATACTTGATAAAACAACAAATGACTGGAAAGACGGCGACACGCTGTTTCTTCGCTGCAGCGTCTGGCGCCAATATGCCGAGAATGTTGCGGAGTCTCTAACTAAGGGAACCCGAGTCCTTGTTACTGGTCGCCTGAAACAACGTTCATATGAAACCAAAGAGGGCGAAAAGCGCACTGTGGTTGAAATGGAAGTTGATGATGTCGGTCCAGCTCTAAAAAATGCCACCGCGAAAGTTAATCGCAATGCAAAAGGCGAGAGCGGATACAGTGGCGGCGGCAACGCATCAGCTGCGCCAACCGATGATCCATGGGCCGCATCTGCGCCCTCTGGTGATGAACCACCGTTTTAATAATTAACCCATCCATCCACCTCAACATTTGTTGAACTACCATTCCGGATTGAACCGGGCTTCCTAAGGAGCACCACAATGGCTAAGCCACCAATTAAGAAATTTAAGCCGAAGGTCTGCGCGTTTTGTCGCAAAGATGCTTCTGCAATCGATTACAAAGACATCCCAACCTTGCGCAAGTTCATTTCTGATCGCGGCAAGATTCGGGCTCGTCGAATCACTGGTAACTGCACCCAGCATCAGCGTGATATCGCCAACGCCGTTAAGAACGCGCGCGAAATTGCACTGCTTCCTTACACCTCAACAGCGCGATAAGGAGAGCTGACTTATGAAACTAATTTTGACTCAGGAAGTCTCTGGACTTGGCGCAGCTGGAGATGTTGTTGACGTGAAGTCTGGCTTTGGTCGTAACTTTCTCGTTCCGCAAGGTCTGGCAACACAGTGGACCCGTGGCGGCGAAAAGCAGGTCACCCAAATTAAGCGCGCACGTAATAAGCGCTCAGTTCGCGACCTAGATCACGCATTAGAAATCAAGGCTGCGCTAGAAGCAGCTCCAATTGTGATTTCAGCACGTGCTGGCAGCGAAGGTCGACTATTTGGATCTATTACAGTTGGCGACATCGCATCTTCAATTCGCGTTGTTGATGTAGATAAGCGAAAGATAATTCTGGCCGCTCCAATTAAAACTGCTGGGCGTCATGAAGTATCGGTTCGGTTACACACAGATGTGCTAGCAACAGTTGTCCTTGATGTTCGAGGCAGCAAAAAGTAATAAAGATTATTTAAAAGTGCCCACGAGAAATCGTGGGCACTTTTGTTTTGTACCGACATTTAAACCCACGTGGGTTTAGCAAGATTTGTAATCGTGTGCAAGAATTATGGACATGACATCAACTATGACTTTCCATACAAATCACGGCGATATCAACATAAATATTTTTGATAACCATGCACCTAAAACTGCAAACAAAATCCTTGGACTTGCAGAAGGTACCCACGAATGGACACATCCAGCAACAGGTGTGACCGATACAACTCCGCTTTATGACGGAACAATTTTTCATCGCATCATTCCTGGATTCATGATTCAAGGTGGTGACCCACTTGGTCAGGGAACTGGTGGACCAGGATTTCGTTTTGAAGATGAACCACATCCGGAATTAGTTTTCAATCGTCCTTACTTATTAGCAATGGCAAATTCAGGACCTAACACAAACGGATCTCAGTTCTTCATCACTGTTGCGGCAACTGATTGGCTTAATTTCAAACACACAATTTTTGGTGAGGTAGCAGATCAGGCAAGTCGCGACGTCGTTGATGTAATTGCAGGCGTTCCAACTGGACAGATGGATCGACCAGTTAGCGACGTTGTCATCGAGAGCGTCACAGTTTCCAGAGATTAAGTGTGACTAATACTTGTTACCGTCATACCGACAGTGAAGCTTATGTTTCATGTGGTCGGTGTGATCGAACAATTTGCCCAGACTGCATGATCAGTGCGCCAGTTGGTTTCCAATGTCCGGAGTGTGTTGCAGCAGGGCGAGTAGCGGTTCCAAAAAATCGCTATGGTGGCTCGTTCAACACTGTGCCAAAAGTAACGCGATGGATTCTGATAACTTGTGTCAGCATTTTCGCACTTGAACTTTTGCTGGGTGGCATAACTGGATTCGCGCTGAGCTTTGGCATGATTCCAATTGCAATTGCCCAAGGTGAATGGTGGCGATTGATAACCTCAACTTTGTTGCACGGCAGCATTTTGCACTTGCTATTTAACATGTATGCGCTCTATTGGCTTGGCCCACAATTAGAGCGAACTTTAGGTTACTTGCGTTTTGGTGCGCTGTACTTTCTGGCAGCTTTGGGCGGCAGCGTTACTTCATATTGGTTTTCACCAATTTTCACAGTCTCAGTTGGGGCAAGCGGCGCAATTTTTGGAATGATTACAGCGACCATTGTTATTGGCCGTCAGATGAACTCAGATGTATCTCAACTTATGATTTTGCTTGGCATAAATGTGGTGATTGGCTTCGTTCAACCGAACATTGATTGGCGTGCTCACTTTGGAGGAGCCTTAGTGGGCGCAGCAGTCGCCTACATATTTACTAAAGGCACCCGCTTAAACCGAGATCGAATCCACACTCTTGGAACCGGCGGGATTCTGGCTTTACTCGTTTTTGCCACTATGGCGCGAGTGATTTAGCAATTAACTAGTTAGTGTGAGCACGTGCAGCCAGTTGCACCATGACCACTGCAGCACTTAGCTTCACTTGGTGCAACATCAATGCCAGGGCTGCGACGGAAGAATCCAATCGGCTTTAGCTGGAACCCCATGCGCTCCACAGGCATAACTGGCCAGTCTTCAATCCGCGGAATGTGATTTAATCCAAATACGTACCACATCACAACATCAGTATTTTCTAATGATCGATTTTGTTTTATCCAGCGTGGCAAACCATCGCCGCCTTCGTGCTGGAATGGATAATCACCAGCTGGGTAGCGTTCTTCCGGATTGTTCTTGGTAACCCAAAGATGCTTGTACATAAACCCGGCACGCTTACCAATCACGGAATCTTCGGAGGCAAGTGGCAGACAATTCACATTACTAACTATTTTGTAGCCAACAGGTTGTCCAATATGATTTTTCTTACTCGGATTTACGATTTTCCAATACCTAGCTTTTGCTAGGTCAAGTAATCTACTTGCCGATTCCTCGTTTGCCAGCACATATTGGGTAGTTATATAGGCACCGCCATGTGGGTTTTCTGGTCCCATTGGCTTTGCCACTGAATCAACTTCGATTACTGAATTATTGCTACCGTCGATATCTAAATCAAGGCGAGCGCAGAAAGTGTGCTGATGGTAAGGCGCCCATAAACCTTCTTCGAGTTGGGTGGCTGATGGATGCGCAACACCTGGTTCATCAGAGACTGTAAGCAAAATTCCAGTTAGTTTGGCTTCGAATTCAATAGTTCCATCTTGGTAGAAATACCAAAAATATCCATACTCATAGTTATTTATGGTCACTATTGAGGAAGCAACAAAGCGTCTACCGCGCCTGACTTCAACATGCCCGTCAATGTCAACGTGTTTCCACAAAATACCAACATCTTCCTCGTGCAGGCAGATGGCATTCTTGATGGTGCGAACACTGCCCTCGGGACTTGCGAGCGCAACATCTAAATATTTGATCTCACCCAAGCAGTCACAGCCAAGAGTTAGTGAATTGGTGTAGTTACCTAAACCATATTCACCTGTGTCAAATGCATTTTTACGATATGTACCCTGACTTGGATCACCATAAGGAATAACAAGTTCCGCAATTGACATCCGATGCGCTATACGCCGCACGTTGCCATTGTCAATAAATCTCACATCATTAATTACTAAGCCTTCACGCTGATCCCAGCCAATACGCAGACTCCAACGTTCCCAATCGATCTTCCAACCAGTTACATCAAACGAGGCGCCGTTTTTTTGGACAATCTCTAAACTCTTAAGTTCTATGTTGGCGCCAGTTTGCGATGCGCGATAGTCACCGTTCGCCATTGGAATTGCGGTGACATCGTTATTTTCAACACTGACTATTTCATTGTTTTGCAAATCAACAATTGCGTAAACACCATTGATGGGATGTGCGTACATATTTGAGGTTGGCGTTGGCTTAAACCACATTGGCGTCCAAACTAACCGACGGCCATCATCTAAGTACTTTGGAATTTGCGCTCCAATTGGCCAGGTTTCCATGTGAACTTGGGTTGCTGGATCAGGAACCCCGCGTGCCTTTAGCGCGGCAATTACTCGCGAGTCAGCTAGCGCCGCAGCCATTGCAGCAAAGGATTCAACACTAAGTACCGGCGACTTTGCGCCTTCAATTTTCTGCCAGCTAACTGCGGTGCCAGCAACTCCCATGACACCTTCATGCACACTTGCAGTTGATCTATCCAGCACTGTCAAACGCACGTGGCGGTTAAGCGACTGTCCTGGTTCCCAGGCCAGCACAAATTCCTTAGTTGGTTCTTCAAGTTGAATGAAGGCAAATAAATGCCGGTGATCAAGAGACCATTGTTCGCTAGCGGCGGCAATTACGTCTTCCAACTCGATAGCACTTAAGGGATCAAGTGGGTGAGCATGCAAAGACAAAGCAAATCCTTGGAATGGGGACTAATTCAGGTAAGCGGATACTCAAGTCTAGTTAATCCGCTAATTGAAATTCTGGCGAATCAAAAGAATTCAGACGGGTTTTGCCAAGAATTGCCAGATCAATTTTGTTCGCGCACCAGTTAAGGTATCGCCAAGTACCCCAAAAATACAGGTAAGGTTTAGTTATGCCTAAGTCAAAGTCGCGTAAGTCCAACGAACCTGATTACACGCCGCCACCAGCTAAAGTGCCAGAATCCTTCAAGATCGGGAATCCAGTTTGGCTAGTTCCAACCATGGTGACCATGTTCATCTTGGGACTGTTGTGGATAGTGGTGTTCTACTTAATTGGTACCCAAGTGCCAATAATGTCTGATTTGGGCAATCTAACCAACATAATTGTGGGTTTTGGCTTTATAGGTGTTGGATTTGCCCTTGCCACTCGCTGGCGGTAAATAACATGGTTGTAATTTCTCCCCAGCAGTGGATATCCTGTGGATAACCAAGCCAGAGGGTTATCTCGGCGTACCAAAACTATTTTTGTTACTACTTCAGCCGCGCTCGCGGGGTTCCTTTTCGTTGCCAGTGGCATAACTGCAGATGGCACAAATATTCGAACTGGTGGCTTGGAAGACCTTCGCAGTTTAGTTTTAGACCGAGCTAACAAAGTCGCCGTGCTGCAAGGCGAAGTAGATACCCTTTCCCGCGAAGTCAATGATCTGTCCTTAGTAAATGTCGATCCAGCCCTAAGTTCACAGATTATTGCGTTAGAGCAAATTACTGGGCTAACGCCAGTCACGGGATCGGCGCTAGAGATATCCTTAAATGACGCGCCTCGAGAACTTGGCGTTGAGTTAGCTCCGGGAGTTGCTCCTGATGACTTGGTGGTTCACCAACAAGATGTGCAAGCAGTAGTAAATGCAATGTGGCGAGGTGGCGCAACTGCCATCCAAGTTATGGACCAACGCATCATCAGCACTTCTGCAATCAGGTGTGTTGGAAACACACTTTCGTTGCAGGGTCGGGTTTATAGTCCGCCGTTTGTAATTACCGCAGTAGGAAATGTTTCAGAACTCCAGGAAGCATTAAATAGTGAACCTGGAGTATCGCTTTATCGCGAATATGTAATTCGATTTAACTTAGGTTTTGATGTTTCGATAAACAATCAAGTCACGATTCCAGCTTGGAAAGGTTCAATCGAACAGTAGTAAGTACCAAAATGTCTAGTTTGGAATTACTGGCTGTAATCCCTGTGCAAGTTCGCGAGCGTTTAAGTCGCCACATCGAACTAACCACTCAGCTAACATTTTGTGTCCACCTTGAGTCAATACTGATTCCGGATGAAATTGCACGCCTTCGATGTCCAAGTCACGATGTCGTAGTGACATCACAACGCCAGAATCTGTTTCACTTGTAATTTCCAAAATCTCGGGAACGCTTTCTCGCTCAACGGCAAGTGAGTGATAACGAGTAGCAATAAAAGGTGATGGCAGGTCTGCCAATACCCCTTGATTATGATGAAATACTTGCGAAGTTTTTCCGTGAAGTAATTCCGGTGCTTGCGACACTGTGGCACCAAAAACTTCTGCAATTACTTGATGTCCTAAGCACACACCAAAAATTGGAATTTCGCCGCCAAGCTCTCTTACGATGTCATTGCAAATGCCGGCATCACTTGGGGTTCCGGGACCAGGTGAAAGCAAAACTCCGTCGTAGCCACGCGCTTGTGCGACACTAACTTCATCATTTCGCTTCACATCAACTTTGGCACCAAGCTGGGCCAAGTACTGAACGATATTGAAAACAAAACTGTCGTAGTTATCAATAACCAGAATGCGTGTCACGTCAACAACCTTAAATGAATCTTTTAACCACTACGGTGCTGGTGTTGGTGTTGGTGTTGGTGTTGGTGTTGGAGTTGGTGTTGGGGTTGGTGTTGGTGTTGGGGTTGGGACAACAACAGGACATGTCTGGTTTGACGGAATGGTAGTTCCGTTGGGACAAATTATTAATGCCTGCGCTACAGCAACGGTAAGGGTTACGGTAGTTCCCTCAAGGGTTAATTCATTTGCGGCTGGAGTTTGGGCAAGTACAGTTCCAGCAACAACCGCGCCGTTTTCCTGCAAAATTGTTTGAACCAAGAACCCAGCATTCAGCAATGCGTTTCGAGCATCTGTTTCACTCAAACCAACAACATTTGGCACTGGTGCTTTACCGTTTGAAACCGAAATGCTCACGAGAGTTCCAATATCAACCAAGGTATTGGCTGCTATGTCTTGTTCCAATACCGTGCCAGAAGGTTTGTCACTCTCAACTGGAGTTACTCGACCCAAAACAAGTTGCGCCTTTTCGAGTTCTAACTTTGCGGCGTCGGTAGAAATGAGGCCAACCAGATTTGGAACTCCAGTTTGATCCTTACCTGCTGAAACAATCACATTAACTGCTTGTCCCACTTCTAGTAATTCACCGGATGCTGGATCTTGACCAATTATTTCGCCCTTTGGCACATTGTTATCTGCTTGCGGTGTTTGTTCGCCGAGAATCAATCCGACACTAACTAATGCGGCGCTTGCTTCGTCAACTGTTTTAGCCTTGAGGTTAGGCACCGTTACAGTGCTTGGTCCTGAAGGAAATAGTTGGCCGCCAATGAAGAATAGTGAAGCTGCTGCAACAATAGTGGCAACTGAAACAGCAGCCCATTTAATTCCACTTGAATACTTTTTCGGATTAGCAGCAAGTTGCACACCACCTGATTGAAATATCGGAAGCGCAGCAGTTGAATAATCTGCTGGATCCTGATTCAAAGCTATCGGCGCACGCGCTGTTATTGGCATGCCTGCAATCGCTCGCTCTACATCAGATCGCATGTCGGCGGCACTTTGATATCTAGCATTTGGATCTTTTGCTAATGCAGATAATGAGATCGCATCTAGCGTGGAAGGAATGGAAGGATCAATTGAGGAAGGCGCTGTCGCTGGTTCATTGACATGTTGGTAGGCAATCGAAACAGGCGAGTCACCATTAAATGGTGGCTTACCAACAAGAAGTTCATAAAGTACGCAGCCAGTGGAGTAGATATCACTTCTGGCATCCACAATCTCGCCGCGTGCTTGCTCAGGAGATAGATATTGCGCAGTTCCCATAACGGCGCTGGTAGCAGTTACTGATGTTGCGGCATCGCTCATAGCTCGAGCAATTCCAAAGTCCATTACTTTTGCATCACCAAAGGCGTTGATCATAATGTTGGCAGGTTTTATATCACGGTGAATTATGCCGTGGCGATGCGAGTAGTCCAAAGCAGCGAGTACGCCAGCAACAACTTCAAGTGCTCGTTCTGGCAAAATTCGAGGTCCATTGGTGAGCATTTGACGTAAAGTTACGCCGTCGACAAACTCCATAACAATGTAAGGAACACTGACTTGAGCGGCACCATCATCAATTAAGTCTTCGCCAGTGTCGTAAATTGCAACAATGTTTGGATGGTTAAGTCCAGCAGCTGACTGCGCTTCGCGTCGAAAGCGTTCTTGAAAAAGTGGGTCTCGAGCTAAGTCTGGCCGAAGTACCTTGATGGCAACTTTGCGATTCAATCGGCGATCTGTGCCTTCGTAAACCTCAGCCATTCCGCCACGGCCGATAACTTGGCCAACCGTGTATCGATCACCGAGTTGAGTGAAGGTGCTCACTTAAGGTCTCCCGTACTTAGTCCAAATCGCATAATGCCTCTATTCTTGCCTATTGTTTTAGTGCGGCGCGCATCACGGCAGCAGCAATTGGCGCTGCTAACGCATTGCCACTGACTTCGGCTGCGCCACCGCCGTTTTGTAGCACTACTGCTACGGCAACTTTGGTCCCTTCAGCAGGTGCGAAGCCAACAAACCAAGCATGCGCAGGGTCACCTGGCACATTTTCGGCAGTTCCAGTTTTACCACCGACAGCAATTCCAGAGATTCGAGCTTTAGAGGCTGTGCCATTTTGAACCACGCCCACCATCATGTCTCGCAAAATCTTTGCGTTTTCAGATTTCATTGCTCGACCAAATGGCGCCGGAGTTGTATTTTGAAGCACAGTTAAATCTGGACCCAGTAATTGGCTAACTAGATATGGCTTCATTACGACACCGTCATTGGCGATGCCGGCTGCAACTAGTGCCATTTGAAGCGCGCTTGCCCGAACATCAAATTGGCCGATTGCGCTCATGGCAGTCTGTGGTTGATTTGGATCAACTGGAAAACGACTTATTGCTGCCGACATAGGGACTTCAAATTGTGATTCGAAGCCAAACTTCTTAGCCTGATCTCCAATTGCGGTATCACCAATTTCCATACCGAGCCAAGCAAACGCGGTATTGCAGGAAATCTCTAAAGCTTGCTGCAATGTGATCACGTCATCAGCGCCACATGATTTGTCATTCCAGTTTCCAAGCTGAACATCTGTACCTGGCAAGTTAATTTCTTTAGGACCGGGAAGTTGGGAAGTAGCGTTGTAAAGTCCAGATTCCAAGGCAGCCGCAGCAGTAACTAATTTAAATGTTGAACCTGGGGGCAGCGTCATAGCTAAAGGACGATTCAACATTGGTTGTTCGGGATCGGCATCAAGTTCTTCATAGTTACTTTGGATTTGCGCAGCATCGTGACTTGATAACAAATTTGGATCAAACGAAGGTGAGCTAGCTAACGCCAAAATCGCACCGGTAGTTGGATCAATTGCTACTACTGCGCCAGTTCGTCCATTCAATGCTTTCATTGCAGCCGTTTGGGCAGCTGGATCAATAGTTAATCGAACAGCGCCACCCTTAGGTTCCCGATTGGCGAAAAGTTGTTGCAGCCGATCAACAAAGAATCGACTGTCATTTCCAGCTAAAACATTGTTTGCTTCGTACTCAATTCCAGTTGCGCCATATAGAACTGAATAAAAACCTGTGACTGGCGCAAAGATGGATTCATCTGGATAGGTTCGTAGGTACTTGAGCGCATTAAGTGTCGGGGTTGATTCTGCAATTGATTGCGAGCCGAGCAAAATTGAACCACGTTCGTGCGAGTACTCAGTGAGAATAACGCGCTGATTTCCGGACTGCCCGCGCAAATCTGGGGCACTGAAAACCTGAATGTAAGAAATGTTAATAATCAGCGCAAGAAGTAAAAATATAATTGCCGCAGTTACTCGATTTATCTGCCTAATCATTTGGTATCAACATTTTGTCGTAAAACTAATTCAGCATCAGTAATTTCTGGTGCGCGAGCAGCATTTGAAATTCGAATCAAGATACCAATGATTATGTAGTTTGCTACAAGTGAAGACCCACCATAAGACAAAAATGGAGTTGTTAAACCAGTCAATGGAACTAACCGAGTGACGCCACCAATCACGATGAAAGTTTGCAGTCCAATAACGGTAGTAAGTCCAATTGCAAATAGATTTCCGAAAGGATCACGCGTAGCAACTGCAGCGCGGGCGCCGCGCTCAACAATAATCGCGAAGAGTAACAAGATGGCAATTAGGCCCATCAGCCCAAGTTCCTCACCCAGCGCCGAAGTTATAAAGTCAGTCTTCGCAAACGGCACAAGTTGTGGGTATCCCTGACCCCAACCTGTTCCAAAAATTCCACCATTAGCAAGGCCATACAGAGATTGCACAATTTGATAGCCATTTCCATTGGCGTCATCAAATGGCCTTAGCCAGACATCGAAACGAATCTGCACGTGGCCAAACAGTCGATAAGCAAAAGCGCCACCAACGGCTAAAAGCAAGGAACCGAGCACAACCCAAGATCTGCGGCCAGTAGCGACATAAAGCATCACTGTGAATAGTCCAAATAGTAAAAGCGAAGTGCCAAGATCGCGTTCCAATATCAAAACTAAGAGCGCAACTAACCAAACTAGGAAAAGTGGCCCAACATCTTTACCACGAGGAATGCCGATTCCAAAAATCTTTCTATGGACAAGAGCGAGGGAGTGCCGGCGACCAACTAGGAACCCAGCGAAGAAAATAGTTAGTGCGACTTTGGCTAATTCACCAGGCTGAAAAGTTAAACCAAAGATGCGAATCCACAGTTGCGCGCCGTTAACTTCCTTGCCGATAACTGGCAAGAGTGGAAGAAACAACAACACGATCCCAGCCAAGCCTGCCGTAAAAGTTAAGCGCTGCAATCTTCTATGATCACCTACGAATGTCAACACAACTATGAATGCAATTAGTCCCACCAACATCCAAGTTAGTTGGAGATAAACATCTGGCGTAGGTGGTGGACTTCCGTTACTTGCAGCGCGCTGTGCCGCCGCCGCATCAAGTCGGTGGATCATTGCAAGACCGAGCATGTTCAACGCTGCAACGCATGGTAACAAAAGTGGATCCGCATACGGTGCTTGCCATCTAACAACGCCATGAGTTATCAGCAGCAAAACTCCAGCACTCACTAGTGAAGTCCACCCACCTAAAGACGCAGCATCTGTTGAGGCATCCACCAAAATCCAAGCAAACACCCCAATTAGCCAAGCTCCAATTAATAGTGCAAGTTCTGCCGAGCGACGAGTTGAAACGCGATAGCGAATCAAGTTCGTACTCATGGTGTCACCACTGGGCACCCAGGTGAACCTGGAACTATTTCACACAAGTCAGCACTTTTTTGTAGCCTGGTCACAGCTGCCTGCGCATCCTCAAAATTGGCTGATTCAAAAGTTTGATAAACCTGACTAAATTCAAATTCTGGCAATTGCGAAACCGACAAAGTGGAGACTTCAACAAGTCGATACATACCACCAGCGGGAATTCCCTGAAAGATTGCGACCACTTGGTTCTGCGTATAAACACCAACAAACCATTGATTGGAAAGCCACCACAATGCTCCAGCAATAAAAATTGTGATCATGCCAAGGGTCGTGAAGACTGGAACCAGCCAACTACCTTTTTTATCAACAGCAAGTGGTTGAAAAAAAGATTTTGGTGCATCGCCTTCTTCTGGAAAATCTACTGCTGGCAATCTAGATTGATTACCTTCATCAGCAGCAGATCCGATTAATACAGGATCAACGTCGATACGGTCATTTACAACGTCGGCTACCACCACGGTTATGTTGTCTGGTGCTCCTGCGGACATCGCCGCATCAATTAACAACGTAACTGCATTGGTCAAATCTGTTACTGAAAGACATTTTGCAATCGTTTCGGAATCTATTACGCCACATAATCCATCACTACAAAGCAGGTATCGATCACCTTCTCGAGTTTCCCGGACTGATAAATCAACTTCAACCGCGTGAATACCATCGATAGCGCGCATCATTAGGTTTCGCTTTGGATGTACTGCAGCTTCTGCAGGGGTAATTTCGCCAGAATCGACCAGGGTCTGCACAAATGTGTGATCTTTGGTCATTTGCTGTAGTTCATTCGCGCGGTATAGATATGCACGTGAATCTCCAACATGCGCCATTGCGATTCGATCTTCTCGAAGTGCCACCACTGTCATAGTGGTTCCCATTCCAGCAAGATCACGGTTAGCAGCAACAACATCAGCAATGTATTCGCCAGAGGTAATCACGGCTTCAGCAAGTTGTGTTAGTACTTCGTCTGCGCCAGTAGATGATGCCGCAGCAGCAACAATTGCTGCAATCGTCGCTGCGCTAGCGAGTTCCCCAGCTTCATGGCCACCCATGCCATCAGCAACTACTAATAAATCAGTCGCTGCATAACCTGCATCCTCGTTATTGCGACGCACTCTGCCAATTTCTGAGCGCGCAGCAAATCGCAGACTCAAACCACTCATGAGCTCAATTCCATACTGGTTCGACCAATACGAAGTTGCGTCCCTGGCCTTAATACCGTTGGCGCTGAAATCCGAGTGCGATCAATCCAAGTTCCGTTTGTGGAACCTAAATCTTCAACGATCCAATGGTTTCCATTTGGAGTTAACTGCGCATGGTGTGTGCTTACAAAATCGTCGTCCAACACGACGGTGGAATCTGGCGCCCGCCCAATTAAAATCGGTGACGTACCAAGTGGCAACACAGTTCCTGTTAAGGCACCTTCAACAATTACTAGTTTGGTTGATGTTTTCCGAGAGCGAAGAGTAGGACGTTGACTTGGTTGTTTTGTTGAACGCGCAGGAGTTAGCGGTTTTGCATCACGAGGTGCTTGTAGATCTCGGCGTAGTACTGAAACCACAGTTAGGACAAACCACCACAGTGCTACTAGAAACCCGATTCGTAAAATACTGAGCAATAGTTCTGACATAAATTTGTCACTGACTCTTGTAAGTAAGTGTTATGTTTCCGATTTTAATTATTGATCCATCACGCACGACAGTTTCAGTGGCACTAATACCATCGACCAAGGTGCCATTTGTCGAACCTAAATCTCGAACAACTACATCTGAACCTAAAACGATTGCGCAGTGCAATCTACTAACACTTGAGTCATCAATTTGAATGTCAGCTTCTGCGCCACGGCCAACATTTGAAACAGATTTAGTGATTTTGAATTCTTCACCGGCAATAGAAACTAAATACGGACTAGCAGCGATTGCAAAACTAGACATAGGAACCTGAGGCGTCACCGCAGGGTCTATCGCTGCTGCTCTGGGTGCATCGAGCGGCCTTGCAGCCGCGGTACTTCTAATTCGAAAAACGCCAGTTTCTAAAACGCAATCAAGGTCAAATGTGATGTGCGCCGAATCAATAGTTGTATAGCGCTGTTCGCTGCTGTATTGATCTGCAAGGGCAGATAGTTCGGCGCTGAGAGTTTCAAAATACGGGGTTAGGCGATCATGATCAACGGAGCCAAGTTCAATGATGAAAATGTTGGGAACCACCGTTTGCCCAGTTATAGTTTCCGCTCGGTTATCTATTTCCTGTTGCAATGCCGCACCAAGCTCAACTGGCTGGACTTCGGACTTAAAAGCCTTTGAAAATGAGCCGTTTACGATTCGGTCCAAGCGTTGTTCAAGGTTTTCGAGCAAACCCATTGCGACTCCTTGGTTATGCACTAAATGTGGGAAATTACAGGGTAATAAGTTAACTCAATTCTACTTGGCACAACCAAACCCTAGGTATTTCAAGGATCTTGGACTTTTTTACGCCCTGATCTCGAGATTACTTACTGGCTTAAGGTTGAATACATGGGGAAACTGGGATCTGGCACCGGCAAGCGCAGGACCCCAAAAGCACCTGGCCACTCAATGTTTACGGATCTTCGTAAGAGCAAATTGATGAGCATCCCAATCCTGCTGGTGATTGTGGCTTTAGTGGCAGCGCCGGCTGCATCGAATTGGATTCCCGAACGTAACCAAGTGATTCCAACAATCAGTCCTGCCCCAACACTTTTAGTTGTGGAGCCATCATTGCCTGCGCAGGCGCCAACAATAGAACCGATACCAAGTCTGACTTTTGCTTCATTCAACATCACGAAAGCAAACAGCACTGCAATACCGGCGTGGTCAAAGCGCAGGGAAGCGATCGGGCGAACGATAAATGAATCAAATTCAGATGTGATTGGGTTGCAGGAAGCGACTTCAATTCGAGTAAGAGGCGCGAATGACGAGCGCATGACGCAATGGAGTGATGTTCAACAGTTAGCAACTGCAGGTGGTTACGTCGCTACTAATGTCGGAATTGATACCTGCGAGCCAAATACTTGTATCCACTCTGCGCATATTTTATTTAAGCAAGAGAAAGTTAAGCAGTTGGAACTTCCAAATAACTTGCCTTCAGCTGGACAAGGCAGGCTTTCAGATATTGTCGAGGGCCTAAGGTACGCGAAAAATCGAGAGTTTGCCTGGGCTTACCTTGAAGGTTTAAATGGAAGTGGTGCCTTCTTAATCATCAGCGTCCACTTGAATAATGAGACGAATAGCGTGGGTAAGAAAGATCGGGAATTAATCGGTGATGCGATTACTCCGTGGGCCGAAGAACTAAATGCAAAAAGTGGACTTGTGGGAATACCAATGATTTTAGTAGGCGATTTTAATTCCTACGATGCTCGAGAGCCAAAGGGCATGTTGTTTGAATTAGCAAAGTCTGGTTGGTTGGATTCATTCGAAGCTCCAACTAATGAATATAAATTCTTCGGTGATGCTTACACTGCTTCCTACACCAAAAACAATCGGTCTGGTTGGCCAAAGCGCCCAATTACTTCGAGTAATCCAGTACGCATCGATTATGTAATGTACAAAGGTGATCGATTGAATGCAGATGCTTATCAAGTGGCGTTACGTCTAAATAAAGATGGAACTTTTGATAACAATTATCGAGGCTCAGATCACATGATGGTGCAAGCAATTATTAGATTTGATCCGATCACACCCTAGACAGTAAATGCCATGACGAGTAATACAACAATTATTATTCCAACGAGGGCAGCGCCAATTTTAGTAACTAATAATTTTTTTACGGCAGCAATGTAAGTGCCAGCAATTAATACCAGACCAAACATCCAAAGTGGAGCTCCTACTATGAATGAATTTTGATAACGCCAATTAATTAATCCAATGGCAATAAGTAAATAACCAGCCCAACGCATATTAATTATCAAAGTTTCCATGTTCCCACCATAACTAATGATCTATTAGTTGCTTTTAAGGACACAGAATCTGCGCTTGCCACAACTGTGTAATCAGGGGACGATTGAGTCATGTCCAAACCAACTTCAATCTACGATCTAGAATTCACTGATAACCGAGGCAAACTTGTCTCACTAGCCGACTATTCCGGCAAGCCAATTTTGATTGTTAACACTGCTAGCAAATGTGGTTTTACCCCACAGTATGAAGGTTTACAAAAGCTTAATGAGGAGTTTCGAGATCAAGGGCTTATTGTGCTTGGTTTTCCATGCGATCAGTTTGCTCATCAAGAACCTGGTAACGATCAAGAAATAGATGAATTCTGTAAAGTTAATTTTGGAGTAGATTTCCCGCTTTCCCAAAAAGTAAATGTAAATGGCAAGAATGCGCACCCAATATTTAAATTCTTGAAGGACAATTCAAAGAGCTTGCTTGGTGGCACAGTTAAGTGGAACTTTACTAAGTTTTTGATTTCACCTGATGGCAAGTCCATTAAGCGCTACAGCCCGAATACCACTCCAGAAAATATTCGAACTGACGTACTAGATATTCTTCCTAGTTAAATCTGTTTTATATACTGACAGTCTTACCAAGACACTAGATGCGATAATTGAAAGTAATACAGCAAGCAGAATTGCCGTAAATTGTTCTGGATTTATTGCTCCTGTAGCAAGACCAGCTGCGCCCAAAACAAAGGAAAACTCTCCCATTTGGCTGAGCCCAATTGAATGTTGCAGTGGTCGGGATTTAATATTGCTGAATCTGATAATCAAATATGTTGGGAAAGTTTTGACCACAATCATCAAAAGCAATAACAGCAATGCGAATGGTAGCGCCCCGACTATTTGACTTGGTTGAATCAAGCTACCGATCAAGACAAAGAATAGAACGGCAAAAAGATCGCGAAATGGCAGTAACACCCTTCTAACCTCATCAGTGTCTTCACCTGATCGAATTGCTAGTCCAGCAACGAAAGCAGCAAGCGCCATCGGGATACCGAAGACAAGTGCTCCAAGCGCAGCCAGAACTAGCCCGATGGCAACCGAGTAAATCAAAAATAGATCGGGTGCTGCTCGAACACGACGCAACAAACCAGGTAGTAAGCGCGCTGAAATAAAAGCAGTAAGACCAAAGCCGATAAGCCCGCCGAGTGCAACGAATAATGATCTGTCGTCGTTACCAAAGAGCACCAAAATTAACGAAGCAGTTGCCACGCCAACTATGTCTTGTAAGACACTCCAAGCGAGTAAGGCCTCCTCCGTTGCCACATCAGTGGTTCTACGACCACTTCGAGTGATGTTGACGATGACCACACTTGAAGACATCGCAACTGCAAGCGCGAGCAAAAGTGCTCCAAAAATTGACAAATCAAGTAATAAAAATACTGGCGTGCCAATCAACATTCCGATTAGTAGTTGTAGTGGCGAACCCCACAACAACGCCTTTTGCTCTCGCCCCAATTTTGGAAGATTAATCTCAATTCCAACTTCAAACAGCAAAAGTACTACGCCTATTTCAGCGAGTAATGTGAGTTGCCCCGAATCCGCGGTGTAGCCAGGAGTAAATGGTGATACCGCCAAGCCGGTAATTAAGTAGCCAACGATAGCGGGAAGACCAATTTTTCTCGCGAAGTATCCCATTGTTGCAGCCGCTAAAAGTACGACACCAAAATCAAGCACCAACGGCGCGGTGTCAGCAATGATGTTTGCAGCAAGTGGCAGGTGCATAGTTGAGTCTAACTTCAACAACTTGGGCTTTACGCTAGTCCAGTGAGCATATCCAATGGATTATTAGCGCAGGCGGATTCTTGGCTTGCGCAAGACCCTGATCCAGTTACTCGTGATCAACTCACAAAACTTGTTGCTTCTGCGACTACTGACGTTAGTTCACTTGCAGAGCTTGAAGCTGTCTTTTCTGCGCCACTAGAATTTGGAACTGCTGGTTTGCGGGGAGCACTTGGCCCAGGGCCAAATCGCATGAACCGAGTAACTGTTTTGCAAGCAGCGGCTGGGTTAGCAAAGTACTTGGTAGCAAATGGTGATATCGGAAGACCTGTGGTTATAGGTTTTGATGCTCGCTATAACAGTGAAGTATTTGCTACTGACACAGCGCAGGTTATGGCTGGTTATGGACTCAAACCAATAATTTTTAATCACGTTATCCCAACACCTGTGCTTGCATATTCAATTACACACCTTGCTGCGTGTGCTGGAGTGATGGTTACGGCAAGTCATAATCCAGCCCAAGACAACGGCTACAAAGTGTATTTAGGTGATGGCCGACAGATTGTTTCTCCAGTTGATACGGATATCTCAAATCAAATTAGATCTGTCGTTGATGTGCGCGAAATAAATCTTGCTAATGATGTTGAAGTTTTATCTGAAGCGGTTACAAAGTCTTACGTTGACACCGTCACACATTTGATAACGAGTGGACCTACAACAAGTGTGCAACGAAAAGAAATTAAAAGTGTTTATACCGCGATGCACGGTGTTGGTTGGCAAACTTTGCAGCAGGCGTTTCTAGCCGCGGAATTTACTGAGCCACTAGCAGTTGCTAAACAGCGAGATCCAGATCCAGCTTTCCCTACAGTGACGTTTCCAAATCCAGAAGAAAAAGGTGCGCTTAATCTTTCAGTAGCAATGGCAATTGAATCTGGCTCAGAAGTAATAATCGCAAATGATCCTGATGCCGATCGACTTGCAATCGCGTTACCAACAGGTGATAACCAATGGGTTGTATTGCGGGGAGACCAAATTGGTTGCTTACTGGCTTGGTGGATTATTGAGCGAAGTTCTAAGAAACTAACTGGTACGTTTGCAAATTCCATTGTGTCTTCGATGTTGCTTGAACAAATTGCAAAACATGCTGGTTTAAATTACGAAGCCACCCTCACCGGATTCAAGTGGGTATCCCGAGTTCCAAATTTACTCTTTGGCTATGAAGAAGCCCTTGGATATTGCGTTGATCCGCAAAATGTTAAAGACAAGGATGGGATCTCGGCAGCTGCAATGTTTGTGGAGTTGATGGCTTATTTAGCGCAATCCCAAAGGACTCCTTGGGACATTTTGGATGAGCTCGCAATAACGCATGGATATCATGCAACTGATCAGATCGTGGTGCGGGTAACGCACATCGACCAAGTCAGCGAAGTTATGAAGAGCTTGCGTGAGCGCCCACCAAAGTCGATGGGAACTTTAAAAGTAAGCAGGATCGATGATCTTGCTCTGGGCTTTGGCAATTTGCCAGCCACTGACGCAATTGTTATTTACTTGGCAGGCAACATCGAAGTGGATAATGCTCGGGTAATTATTCGACCTAGTGGCACGGAACCAAAGATAAAGTGTTACCTAGAAGTCGTAGTTCGAAATAGTGATTTGGTTGTAGCAAGACAAATTTCTTACAAGGCGTTACAAGACTTAGTAAAAGATGCAGCGCCGCTACTTGATTGGGGCAACTAATGGATCGTAATCAACTTGCGAAGATGATCGACCACACTTTGTTGAAACCGGAAGCAACTGTTGTTGACGTCATTTCACTTTGTGAGCAAGCAGCGCAACTTGGAACGTATTCAGTTTGTGTCTCACCAACCTTTGTGGTCACAGCAGTAGCAAATGTGTCTAACGGTGTAAAAGTGGCGACGGTATGCGGCTTTCCAAGTGGCAAGCATGAGTCCAGCGTAAAAGCAGCAGAAGCGAAACTCTCAGCTCAACAAGGCGCTGACGAAATCGACATGGTCATTGATTTGGGTAGAGCGATCATGGGCGACTGGGATTACATCCAAAGTGATGTTGCCGCTGTTCGAGCCGCCACTGAAGGAAAAGTTTTAAAAGTTATTTTAGAGACCGCAGCATTAACGGATGAACAAATTGCAGAAGCCTGCCGACGTTGCGAAGCTGCAGGAGCAGATTTTGTTAAAACTGCAACTGGATTTCACCCAGCAGGTGGCGCTGATGTTCGGGCTATCAAAGTTATGCACGACACGGTTGGAGGCCGCCTGGGTATCAAAGCATCAGGTGGAATTAAAACTGCGGAGTTTGCCCAAGAATTAATCGCTGCTGGAGCCACCAGACTTGGACTTTCTGGATCACGCGCAATTCTGGATGGAGTTGCTGCGACAGGAAGTTACTAAGCGCCAACTTGTTCGCGAAGACGGGCATACCCAGGCTTAATGATGTGACTGATGATGTCAAGGCGTTCATTGAAGGGTAAGAATGAACTCTTCATCGCATTAACAGTCATCCATTCAAGATCGCGCAAGGAATAATCAAAAGCTTCTACCAGCGAAGTCATTTCTGATGACATGGAAGTATTCGACATTAACCGGTTGTCAGTGTTGAGGGTTACTCGAAAATTCAACTTACGCAATAAACCAATCGGATGTTCGGCAATGCTGGGTGCTGCGCCAGTATCTACATTGGACTTTGGACATAGCTCAAGTGGAATTCTACGATCACGAACATATGCAGCTAAATCGCCCAGCGTCACTGTGCCATCAGCATTTACCGTGATGTCATCAATTATTCGCACGCCATGCCCAAGTCGCTCTGCGCCACAAAATTGGATTGCTTCCCAAATACTTTTCAAGCCAAAGGCTTCGCCAGCGTGAATTGTGAAATGCGCATTATTGCGCTGCAAGTATTGGAAGGCTTCGATGTGTTCTGTTGGTGGGTAACCCTTTTCTTTTCCAGCAATATCAAAACCAACCACACCGCGATCGCGATATTCAACTACTAACTTTGCAATTTCAAGTGAGACATCAGCCATCCGCATTGCAGTTAGCAACGTACCAATTTTGATGTTGTTTCCAGCAGCTTTAGCAGCATCCTCACCTTGCGCAAAGCCAAGTAAGACATGGTCTATGACCTCACGGTAACTTAATCCTTTTGCAGTATGTAACTCAGGTGCAAATCGAATCTCAGCAAAAACAACACCATCAGCTGCTAAATCTTGAGCGCATTCACTTGCAACGCGCTGTAAGGCATCAGGTGTCTGCATCACACCCACTGTGTGGGCAAAAGTTTCTAAATAAACTTCGAGTGAACCTTGTACAGCAGTGTGAAACCAATTAGTAAGTTCTGCTTCAGTGTCATAAGGCAAAGCGGAATATCCGTGCTGATGTGCTAATTCCAGTATCGTGCTAACTCGCAAGCCACCATCTAAGTGATCATGCAAAACAACCTTAGGAATTGCTTTTATTACAGCAGGAGAAATCATTATTCATCATCGCGATTCACAAGTTCAGGAGAAAACGCAGGCAGACAGATTGCAACGTAATGCGCATCCTCGCGGGTTAAGTAGCGAACTTTCTCACCAGCGCGGGTTATCAGGGCTTGGCCAGCACCTACGTTAATTGTTTCGCCCGCATGTTCAACATCAATTGAGCCAGTGATAACAATTGTGAATTCATCAAACTGGGGGACTTGGGCAGGTTCAGACCAACCAGCTGGTGCATGCATCACAGCAACTGATACATCATTGTCACCAGTTTTTACTCGACCGATGTATTCAGCAATCGATTTACCGCCAGGTACCGGGATCATGGTTGGTTCGCTAATTAACTCAGGCATAAATAAATAATACCTTTTTCTTGGTTGGACTTTGGCGGATTTCCTAGTGAGGTGCTTCGCACCTGAATCGAATCTCCTCGAGGCTGCTTCCTATTTGAATGCAGACTTGTCTGTTCAAAGGTCAGGCTTGACGTTTGCTTCGCGAAGCGAAGTGGCAAACGGAAATTAGCCAGCGTGCATTCAAATGGTCGCGATTGTGAACTTTCGCGATTGTGAAAAGACAGTGGTGACCTAAATTATGCGGTCGATTATTAGCGGTAGTCGATCTGAGATTTCCTGTTCAGTGCCTATTGCATAACCAGTCGTTAAGACTTCCAGTGCTGAATCAAATCTCGAAGGCTCATCAGTATGTAACGTAAACAATTTCTGACCTTTGACGACAGCCTCTCCATGGCCAAGATGCCACTGGATTCCGGCGCCCGCTTGCACGGCATCTTCTTTGCGCGCTCTACCAGCACCGAGTCGCCAACTAGCCATGCCAACTGCAAGTGCATCAAGTTTGGTTAGGTAACCATCACTTTGCGCGATGACATCATGGGAATCTTTTGCCTTTGGTAGCGCAGCAGAAACATCCCCACCTTGGGCGCTAATCATTTTGCGCCAAACATCCATGGCAGATCCATCAGTTAAGGCATTGGCAGGATCTTTTGTTCCGTTGGAACCCGATGCATCCAACATCTCGCGCGCGAGCGTAATAGTCAGTTCGACCACATCCGAGGGTCCACCACCAGCGAGTACATCTAAAGATTCTTGAATTTCTAGTGCGTTACCGGCAGTTCGACCAAGGGGCACATCCATTGCCGTCAACAAAGCTCGAGTTGTTACGCCCGCATCGTTTCCGATAGCAACCATAGTTGTTGCGAGCTCACGCGCTTGGTCCACTGTTTTCATGAATGCGCCAGAGCCAACCTTGACATCAAGAACGAGTGCACCAGTACCTTCAGCAATTTTCTTACTCATTATGGAAGCAGAAATTAGTGGAATAGATTCCACAGTTCCTGTTACATCTCGCAGCGCATAGATTCGACGATCAGCCGGCGCTAAGGTTTCACTGGCCGCACATATAACTGCGCCAGTTTCTTTCAAGACTTGAAACATTTCCTGATTGGAAAGATTTGCTCGCCAACCTGGAATTGATTCGAGTTTGTCGAGGGTGCCACCAGTGTGGCCTAGGCCTCGACCTGAAAGTTGTGGCACACTCACACCACAAGCAGCTACTAGAGGAGCAAGGGGCAATGTAATTTTGTCGCCAACTCCACCGGTTGAATGTTTATCTGCAGTGGGATGACCAAGTTGTGACCAATTCATAGTCTCACCAGAATCGATGTAAGCCTTAGTCCAGCGCACAATCTCGCGCCGATTCATTCCGTTCAACAAAATCGCCATGGCCATAGCCGACATTTGTTCTTCAGCAATCACATTACGAACGTAGGCGCCAACGAACCAATCAATTTGTTGATCTGTTAACTCGCGCTTATCGCGCTTTGTGGCAATTACTTCAACCGCAACAAAAGACTCGGTGCTCATGTAATAAGAGTATTACTTAAAGCCGATCTATTAAATCGTGTGCGCCAAAGGCATCTGGCAAAATCTCAGACATAGATTTAATTCCGCTAACTGAATCAAGTAAGCAGTTAGGACCACCATGCTCCCAAAGTAATTGTCGGCAACGACCGCATGGCATCAATGAATTACCATGACGATCAACACAAGCAACCGCAACTAACTTGCCGCCACCCGTTGAAATCAAACTTGAGATAAGCCCACACTCAGCACAAAGGGCTACACCATAGGCAGCATTTTCAACATTGCATCCTGTGACAATTCGACCATCATCAACTAAGCCAGCAACTCCGACAGGAAAGTTTGAGTATGGCGCGTAGGCATTCGACATTGCTTTACTTGCGGCGGCGCGTAATTCATCCCAATTGATTTGCATTAGTGGTCCTCACCCTTTCGATAGGGAACTCCATCAGCGGCAGGCGGTCGCAAATTCTGCGAAGCAGTTGCCAGTACTAACAACGTTGTTATGTAAGGAGCAACTTGGGCAACCTCTGGTGGGAAAGATGTGGCCGAGAAATATGCGCCAACCATTACCGAAGCAAGCAGCAAGAAGCCAATTGCAGCGTTACGTTTTGCACTTCGCAACATCCAAGCACCGATAGCAAGCAAAATAATGGCGCCCAGCAAAATCAAACCCTTAACGTTTTGATTTCCCGAATCGATGAGCCGCAAAGTATCGATGTAACCAAACATCATTGCGCCAGCTGCAGTTCCACCTGGACGCCAGTCACCAAAGATCATGGTGGCCAAGCCAATGTAACCGCGACCAGCAGTATTTCCATTTCGGTAAATTGTAGATGCGATCGAAAGATATGCACCACCAAGACCAGCAAGCATTCCGGAGAACACGACTGCGGCGTACTTGTATTGCACTACTTTCACGCCAAGTGAATCTGCTGCCCATGGATTCTCGCCAGCACTGCGCAGCCGAAGACCAATAGCCGTTTTCCAAAGTACATAACCTGTCATTACGAAAAGTAAAACCGTAATGATTGTTAAGAGCGACATGTTATAAAACAGTCCCGCTACCAAGCCTGCTAAGTCGCTCACGAAGAAAATTCCTTCTTCATGCAGCGCCGAAAGTGGAGTGACAATTGAATCCACAGTAAAGACCGGTATCTCGCCTTTGATTGGAGGTGATTGTGCTTGTCCGCCGCCTGGCGCATTAGTGAAAAGTAAAATTGCTAGAAATTTCGTTGTTCCGAGCGCTAACAAGTTGATTGCCGTACCAGCAATAATTTGGTCCACACCAAAAGTGACTGTGGCAACAGCAAGTAATAGGCCACCAATTGCGCCAAAAACTATGCCAGCAAGAACACCAGCCCAAGCACCCCATTGCCAACCCGCCCAGCCAGCTCCAAATGTGCCAAGGATCATCATTCCTTCTAAACCAATGTTGATAACACCCGCACGCTCGGCCCAAATTCCAGCGAGTCCAGCAAGTGCAATTGGTGAAGCAAATACAAGTGCCTGAGCAATCGTTACGGTGCTAGTTAAGTCGCCATTACTCGTAATGGTTCGAGTGATCGAAAGCATCGTGATCGCGGTAAAAGCAGCTCCAATAAAGCGACGCGACTTTAAGTAAGTCATGCTGACACCTCCTGCTTTGCTAGAGCCTTAGCAACATTTCTTTGCTCACTCTTAACTTGATTGCGCCTGACCACTTCATAAGAGATAACTACAACAATGACAATTAGTCCTTGCATGATCGTGGAAATTTCTCGTGGAACACCTTCGAGAACGAGTTGACCACTTGAAACATCTAGGAACGCTACAAAGATTGCGCCGACTGCAATTCCAAGTGGATTATTGCGACCCAAGAGCGCGATTGCAATACCAATGAATCCCCATTCAGTTGGGAATTGCAAATTGTAAGAACCAGTTTGACCAAGTAAGTATGGAAGCCCGACTAATCCAGCGATTGCTCCCGAAAGCAACATCGCAGTGACGATCATACGAGTGGATTGGACGCCACTGGTTCGAGCCGCGGTTGCAGACTTACCTGTTGCTCTTAAGTCAAACCCAAACCTAGTTCTATTTAGCAAGAACCAATATGCAATACCAACAAAAATTGAAATTATGAAGAATCCATAAACTTTTGTTCCCGGATCGATAAATGCGCTTCCTCGCAACATCCCTGATTCGGGAATCAATTTCGTGCCGCGAATGTTCACGCTAGTCTCAGTGCCGATACTTGTTCGCACGATCAAGTAGCTAATGATTCCAATTGCAATGAAGTTCAACATGATTGTTGAAATAACTTCACTCACGCCACGCGCAACTTTAAGCCAGGCAGCAATTCCAGCCCACGCGGCGCCAACAAACATCGCAGTCAAAATTGTCAGAGTTATCGATATAACTTTTGGAAGTTGTAAATTGCTGGCAACAACTGCGGCCGCCAGCGAACCTAAAATGTATTGACCATTGACACCAATGTTGAAAAGATTCATTTTGAATCCGATAGAAACAGCTAATGCACTCAAGAAATAAACGGTTGCTAAGTTCAGCATTAAAGTCATTGCCCGAGGTGAAGTTCCGTAAGTCCACATGGATGAAAAAATAGTTATTACATTCGCACCGATGGCGATCAAGATTAAAGCAGTTGCCCCGATTGATACGGCCAGTCCAATTGCTGGCGCGATCAAACTTGTTCCGATACGACGAAGATTCATTATGCGGCCTTCCCAGCACCAGTCATGGCGGTACCTAGTTCCTGTGGCGTGACTGTTGCTGGATCAGCGTCTGTTACAAATTTTCCGCGGAGCAGAACTTTTATGGAATCACTTAAGCCAATAAGTTCATCAAGATCTGCAGAAATCAAGAGCACCGCAAGACCCGCTTGCCGAGCGTTGCGAATGTGATCCCAGATTGCAGCCTGGGCGCCAACGTCTACTCCACGAGTTGGGTGCGCTGCAATTAATAGTTTTGGATTACCAGACATTTCTCGACCAACAATTAATTTCTGCTGATTGCCACCAGAAAGAGCGCTGGCATTTACATCAATGCTTGGTGTACGAACGTCATATTCAGCAACAATGCGTTTTGTATCAGCTTTGGCGCCCCGCGGGTTCAACCAAAATCCCTTTGCGTTCGGAGCTTTTGTTTGATGCCCTAGCATTCTATTTTCCCAAAGCGGTGCCTCAAGTAACAAAGCTTGGCGCTGGCGATCTTCTGGAATAAATCCGATTCCAAGATCACGACGATGGCGTGTGGATTTTTTGCTGATGTCCTCTTCTAAAAATTGCACTCTGCCAGTTGAAGATTCAATTCCCATTAGAGCATTTAATATTTCTGCTTGCCCGTTACCTTCTACCCCAGCTATACCTAAAATTTCGCCAGCACGAATTTTGAACGAGACTCCATCGACGACTGCTTTTCCACCGGTTGCACGAACACTTAAGTTTTCAACGGTAAGGACAACTTTGTCTTGAATCGTGTTGCCGACAGATTGCGGAGTGGGCAATTCATTACCAACCATCATTTCGGCAAGATCGCGCGCTGAAACTTTTTCGGTATGGGGATTAACGCTGCCAACAGTTGTGCCCTGGCGAATGACAGTTATCTCATCTGCTATCGAAAGCACTTCATCAAGTTTGTGGCTGATGAAAATAACGGTAAATCCTTGTTTCTTTAAATCACGAAGCGTGTTGAACAATTCTTCCACTTCATGTGGAACAAGTACGGCAGTAGGTTCATCAAGAATTAAAATTTGCGCACCACGATAAAGAACTTTTAGAATCTCAATACGTTGCCGATCACCAACACCAAGCTTGCCTACTAAAACATCTGGATCAACTGCTAAACCATTTTCAGCAGCAATATCTGAAATCAGTTCCCGTGCTTTTGCAAAATCTAACTTACCGCCAGATTTTGGTTCACTTCCTAAAATGATGTTTTCTAAAACTGTGAAATTATCTGCCAACATAAAATGCTGATGCACCATACCGATTCCTGCTGCAATTGCATCAGCTGGTGAATTAAAAACTAAGGAGGTACCGTGAATTGAGATAGTTCCTTCATCTGCTTTTTGCATGCCGTAAAGAATCTTCATCAAAGTCGATTTGCCCGCGCCGTTTTCACCAACGATTGCGTGAATGGTCCCTGCAGTAACTTTCAAGTTGATGTTGCTATTTGCGATTACTCCAGGAAAACGTTTCCAGATTCCTTGGAGTTCTACGGCTACTGAACTTTCGCTCATATCTTGAAACCAAGCCCTTCAAATAATGCAATTCTAGTAACCAAACTTACGACTAACCCAAATAAAAAGTGAGGCTCGGGTGGAAATTAATCCACCCGAGCCTCAATCTGTTTAGTTGTTATTCAACTATGGTGCCAACAACAACTTCGCCTGATGCAATCTTCGCGGCAGCAGCGTCAGCGGCAGCAGCGTAGTCAGCAACAGCAGGATTGGAGCTGGAGTATCCAACGCCTTTCTTGCTTAGGTCAAAGTTAGTGATTCCAACTAGTGGAGCACCGTTTACTACGGCAGCGATTACGTCGTATACAGCTACGTCAACGCGCTTCAACATGGATGTCAAGATGAAATCCTTGTATTCAGCAAGTGCTGGCACGGTGTACTGATCGGAGTCAACGCCGATTGCCCAGTAACCTGCGCCTGCGGCCTTAACGGACTGGAACATTCCAAGACCGGAGCCACCAGCAGCTGCATAGATAACATCTGCGCCATTAGCGATCATGCCGTCAGTTGCAGTCTTTGCCTTTTCTGGCACGTTCCATGCAGTGTTATCGCCAGCAGGACCCATGTACTTGGAATCGATGATGATGTCAGCGTTTACGGAACGCGCACCTTCGTTGAAGCCAGCTTCAAAAGCCTTGATTAGGTCAATTTCCATACCACCGATAAAGCCAATGCGACCTGACTTTGATGCAGTTGCTGCAATTACACCTGTTAGGTATGAACCCTGCTCTGCAGCAAAGATCAATGATCCAACGTTTGGTGAATCTACAACGGAGTCAACAATTGCGAATGTTGTTGCTGGGAACTTTGGAGCAACTGCAGCAAGTGCAGTGCTGTATGCGAATCCAACAGCAATAACAGGGTTGTATCCACCGTCAGCTAGAAGAGTCAAAAGTTCTTCGCGAGCTGCATCTGTTGCACCTGCGCCTGAGTTAACTTCCTTGATTTCAACACCAAGATCAGTCTGTGCCTTTGATAGACCAGCAAATGCAGCATCGTTAAACGATCCGTCACCCTTACCGTCTTGGTCATAGGCCATTCCAACTTTGAAAACTGCTGCTGCAGCTTCTGTTGGTGCTGCAGTTGCAGCGGTATCGCTACTCGATCCACAAGCTGCCAGCGCTAATGACGCTACAGCTAGGACGGAGGCAAGTTTTACACCCTTCAACAAGGAGGGCTCCTCTCATATCGATAATACGACGTTCGCACTATCAGGAAAAGTCTACGTTGAAGGCATTTTCCCCGCGCATTGACCACTCAATTATCCAAAAGTGTGATCTAGCTGTGATGAACAACTACACACATCTTTCACTCACGTCCCACCTGCAACAAAATGAACACTGCCTCTAGAAATTCACATCTAGGCAGTTAATGTTGGCACGTGCGCACATTAATTACAGATCACCCGTTGATAGCTCACAAGCTAACTGCGCTTCGCGACGAGCAAACAGATTCCCCGACGTTTCGCCGGTTAGCAGATGAATTGGTGACTTTGTTGGCTTATGAAGCCACTCGGGACATTCGCGTGGAACCAGTAACCGTGCAAACTCCAGTTGCCAAAGCGCAAGGTGTCCGACTTACCGCACCAACTCCAGTTGTGATTCCAATTCTGCGCGCAGGACTTGGCATGCTCGATGGCATGACGCGGTTATTGCCCACTGCAGAAGTCGGCTTTCTTGGCATGGTTCGTGACCATGACACTTTGCAGCCAACAACTTACGCTGATCGAATTCCTGGAAACTTAAAAGGTCGACACGTTTTTTTGCTTGATCCAATGCTGGCAACAGGTGGCACGCTTATTGCTGCCATCGAATTGATGTTGGAACGTGGCGCGAATCAAATCACTGCCATTTGCTTGTTGTCCGCGCCAGAAGGAATTACAGCACTTGAAAAATCACTCGAAGGTCGCGACGTTGAAGTGCTTTTGGTAACTGCAGTTGTTGATGAAAAGTTAAATGAAAAGGGTTACATAGTCCCAGGTTTGGGCGATGCGGGCGATCGATTGTTTGGCGTCGTTTAACGCTGAACTGTTACTGCCCTAAGTTCTGGCTAGATATGCGCTTATTTCGGCAACGCGAGAGAATAAGACAGTGAGCGAAATTCAAACTGATGTGCTGATAGTTGGCGCGGGACCTGCTGGTTCTTCGGCTGCAACTTATGCTGCTCGCGCAGGCCGCCAAGTAACACTTATTGACTCAGCCACTTTTCCGCGCGATAAACCATGCGGTGATGGTTTAACTCCCCGAGCAATTTCGGAACTAAATGCAATCGGCTTAAGTGACTGGCTCGCAGGACGTGCCCGTAACTTGGGCCTGCGCGCATCTGGGTTTGGGCAAGAATTATTTCTTCCTTGGCCAGGAGGATCGTTACCGAATTATGGCGGCGCAGCCCCAAGGCTTGAACTTGATGAACAAATTATGTGGATTGCAAAAGCTGCAGGCGCAAAAGTTTTAGAAGGTTACACCGCAACTGATGTGGTGCTTGATGCCGGAGTGATCAAATCAGTAATTGTTAAAACAGTCTCTGGCATCGTGACGATTCATGCGAATTCGGTCATCATCGCAGATGGTGCACGTTCTCAATTGGGCCGAAAACTTGGGCGTGAATGGCATCGTGATACTGCATACGGTGTTGCTGCTCGCGGTTATATAAAGAGTGAACGTCACGATGATCCATGGATTTCATCACACTTGGAATTGCGCGGGGATCAGAACGAAATCCTGTCTGGTTATGGCTGGATATTTCCACTTGCTAATGGTGAAGTAAATGTAGGTGTCGGCACTCTTGCAACACAAAAGCGACCGGCAGATGTGAACCTTCGCACATTAATGAGTAGTTACACTGATCAACAACGTGAGGACTGGAAACTTTCAGGCGATATTCGTTTACCGTGGTCTTTCTTATTACCAATGGGTGGGGCTGTTTCGGGAATTGCTGGAAAGAATTTTATGTTTATCGGTGATGCCGCAGGATGTGTGAATCCGCTCAATGGTGAAGGTATTGATTACGGATTAGAAACTGGTCGACTTGCTGCAGAGATGCTGGAGACGGAAACAGATTTTTCCGTTGCTTGGCCGGCGCAGCTTCGCACACATTATGGAGCAGCGTTTTCCATCGCGCGAAGAATTTCTGGATTTCTAACAGTCCCTGGATTTTTAGCCAAGGGTGGACCGGTTGGCATGCGCTCTCGCACATTTATGAAGTTAGCACTTCGCGTGATGGGGAATTTAATTACCGATGAAGATAGCGACGCGTTGGCAAGAGTTTGGCGGACGGCAGGTCGGTTATCGATGAAGTTAGATGACCGCGTGCCATTTCCAGCAGCGGACGTGCGGAGCTAGCTCGACATGGCGAGTGAATGTCGAGTTTGCGGAAAAAGTCTGCAGCCTCCTTCGATTCGAAGAAACCCAAACTGGGGTGTTACCCAATGGGAGAACGAAACATATTGCAAAGGGTGCCTTGATCCGGAACTTCCAACTTGCCCTTTTTGCTTGAAAGCAATCAGTGATGATGCGATTAAGTGTTCGTATTGTGGCAGTGAAATAGAACGGGTTATTGAACAAGAATAAAATTGTGTAAACTCTAAGCCCAGTTAGGAAGTAAATATTTTGTTAAATGAAAGTATTCCTGGACCTGGGCTGTGGGAATATAGATTTACGAAGTCAAATGACGGGGAGGGTTTGTGGACTCTGCAGTGTCATGATGCGAAAACTGCAGTGACATCAGCTCCATTGAGTTTGATCTTCACTGGAGAGCTAGCCGCATATGAATGGATTATTCGTGCATTTCAATTAGAAAAAAAATCAGTGAACGCATATTTACGCGGTGAAGTTGATGCAGAAATTGCTGGACCTGTTGTCCATGAAATTTATAACTTAGGATCACCTGATCAGGAATCAACTCTTTGGTTCTATGGCCAATTTCTTGGAGCCCACCCTCTTCCAGTGGACGCTAACCTCCTCAGCAACTAGGTGTTGGTGATTCCAGGGAAATTTGCCACATGATGAGCGACAAATTATGGGACAGAAATAAAGTTTGACTTTATGTCTTAATTTGTTCTTGAACGCGCGCGCATGTAGTCACTAATCACAAAATCACCAAGCCGAGATGTTGCTGGTGCGAGCACTTTGCCACCATTGCGCCTTGCCATGTCATCGAGGAATCGCGCAAGTCTTGGCTCATCTCCAAGTCGAAACCACGAGATCGCAACCTTGCGACGAGTCATTGCATCAACTTGCAACACAGTTTCAGAAATTGTCTCCCTTGAAGGTGGCCAATCAAACCACGATCGTCCATCAGGCAAGAGATGCGCAGTTGGCTCGCCATCTGTTACGACCAATACGATCCGCTGCGAAGTTGGGTGGCGATCTAAAAATCTTCCTGCAAGCATTAGTGCGTGCTGCAAATTGGTCCCTGGAACCTCACTAGCTTTTAGATCTGGGATCTGCATTGGATCAATCACGCGTGCCAGATCGGCAAATCCAATCACTTGTAAGGCATCAAGTGGATAGCTCGTGGCAGTTAATGCATTCAAAGCCAACGCCATTGTTTTGGCAGCGCCCCAAGTTTCATTCGCGAGCATAGAAGATGACTGGTCAACAAGTAAGGCAATGGCTGCTTTAGACAATGTTTCAGTTTCAGTGACAGCGAAGTCCTCGGTCGCTAGTTTTACTTTTGACCCAGTTGCCAAGCGTCGACTACTTGCATTTTGCACGGTACGAACCATGTCTACTGCTCTATCTTCACCAAAGCGCCAGTCTCGATAAGTACCTGTCACTTCGCCATTTGAGCCAGCACGCCGATTTTCATGATCCCCACGCTTGGCGCTATCGATATCTTTGAAAACCTCGCGTAATGCTGATTGACCTATCCTGCGAATAGCTTTCGGGCTGAGTCGCAAATTATCACCTTCGCCAATTAGGTATCCTTGGTCGACTAATTCGCGTTGCATTTGCTCCAAGGTTTGTAGGTCATCACGAAAACCACGCCCTAAAACACTTTCTGCCTTATCAAAATCAATTTGTGACATGTCAGACATTGCCTGCGCGTCAGATAACTCAGAAATTAAAGATTCGACATCTGCCATTTCTGATAGCACTCGCGTTGCATCAGGAAGTCCAAGGGGAGTTTCACCAGTTAGACCAGGCCCACGTTGACGAGAAAATTCAGGTCGCATCAGTTTGAGATTTTCTTGCAACTTAGCCATTTCGTTTTGCAAGCCCATGTCAGAGAGTGCTTGTTGCATAGCCTCTGATAACTCAGCGCGTTGTTCGGGAGTCATCGAGGCAAGCATTCGGTCCATAGCGGCAGATTGTCTTGCTAGTTCATCAATAAACTCTTCTAAATTATCGGGAGCATTTGGAAAAAAATCTTTATGGTCTTCGATGAAATTCTTGTAATCATCATCGGTTGCAGTTCCAGCGCGCGCAGACTCAAGTAATTCATTAAGGTCTCGCATCATGTCGGCCATAGCTGCTTGAACTTTAGGATCCGACAGATTTTGAGCTGACTCGCTCAACCCAGCAAACTGTTGATCTATTACGTCCTTACGCAGCCGCTCTTGCATTTGGCGAAAGATATCCGCTGCGTCTGGGGACATCCAGGAATAATTAGCGAGCTCTGACATGGCCCGCGGGACATCATTGGGAAGTGCGTCGAGTACCACTTCAGAAAATCGGGCCTCATCCGTTGGATTGCGAAAAAGTTCGCTGCGCTCAAGGTCAACAGCTGCCTCTAGCATGTCTCGCAGATCACTAAGGAGTCCATCCATGCTTCCTGATTCGCGCAATTGCTTCTTTCGATCCTGCAACGCACGGGCCATTTCGCCCAAGCCTTTGCGATCCTTGCCTCCTGACCGCAGCATGTCGCGAAGTGCGTCTTGAACGCTTTCCCCAGCAAGAATCCTTTTCCCTATGTCATCGACACCTGCGCCAGCATCAACTCTGGGCGCAAGTGGATCGGGACCACCTTGAAAATGGCCATAAAGAGATGGGCGACCTCGGGTCAAGAGTTCGCTCCATCATTGGTCTCAGTAATTTTTGGTGGTACTCCGGCATATGTGACACCAGCGCCGACGTAATCCTTATCAATTCGTCGAGTCAGCCACAATCCTTCCGCAGCAAATTCGACACATGCAGCAGTTAGTCCCGGTGTCTCAGCCATATTTAGTTCTGCAGACCCAACAACTGAACCCAGACCCTCCATTGGTCCAATTGCGGACAAAATTTCTCGACCACTCATGACATCAGAAGTGGCAAGGGTATTTCCTGCATCAAACCACTCCACTAAATTCGTAAGGAAAGGTCGCGAGTTTTGACCACCAAGCAACGCACGCCAAGATTCAGCAGTTGCTTGTCTGGCAAGGAGTACCAAAGTTTCTGCCTCAAAGCCTTCCTCACTGACATCGAATTCAACTTTGCCGCGCAATGCTGGTACGACATCAACTAGATCGCCAACCCGAGCGACAGGTTCGTCGTCACCAGCAATGGCAGCTCGGCGCATTGCTGCTCCAGACAACTCCTCAACACAAGCGATAGAAAAGCGCGCTGATACTCCGCTTCGCTGATCGACTGATTTTGATGCTCGGACTAAGCGGGTGAATCGAGCAACTATGTCCAGAATGTGACGAGGTATAACAGCCTGAATTTTTGCCTCTTGTTCCAATAGGGCAATCTCAAGTTCTAGATCTAGTGGATAGTGAGTACGAATCTCTGCTCCAAAGCGATCCTTAAGTGGCGTAATAATTCGACCTCGATTCGTGTAATCTTCTGGATTCGCACTTGCGACGACCAACATGTCTAGTGGCAGTCGCAAATTATATCCGCGAACTTGAATGTCCCGTTCTTCTAAAACATTTAATAATGCGACCTGAATCCGCTCAACTAAATCTGGCAACTCGTTTAAAGCAAAAATTCCTCGGTTTGTTCTTGGTATCAGTCCAAAGTGAATAGTTTCCGGGTCACCCAGGAGTCGTCCCTCAGAAACTTTTACGGGATCGACATCGCCAACTAAGTCGCCCACTGAAGTATCTGGAGTCGCAAGCTTTTCACCGTATCGTTCGCTGCGATGTCGCCACGAAATAGGCAATGCCTCGCCCAGTTCATTCGCCAGTCTTTGACAACGCGCACAAACTGGCGCAGTTGGTTCGTCATTGATTTCACAACCTTCAACAATTGGCAGCCATTCATCAAGCAGGCCAACAAGTGATCGGATAATTCGGGTTTTCCCTTGACCCCTTTCTCCAAGTAATACGAAATCGTGTCCAGCAAGAATGGCGCGTTCTACTTGTGGACCAACCGTGTCCTCAAATCCAACAATTCCAGGCAGTGTCGCTTGGCCAGACCGCAATCGGTTCAGCAAGTTATCTCTCAACTCTTGCTTTACGCTTCGAGCATGATACCCAGAGGCAAGAAGTGCAGAAAGATTGCTTGGCAAGTGATCAGGCGGATTGGGGCTAAAAGTTGTCATAGATAGCACGCTATGTCAGCACTGTGGGTTTCGCCACTCGGATTTGTGGAGCAAAAACATAAAAAAACATAATTTTTTGTTGGGAGGAGAAGAGTTGAATTGAATCCCTTACTTCCACTTGCTAAGTTGGAATTCTTAGACGAGAGAAAGTTGAGAAATGAAGCCAGAAACCGCATTGGGTAAGCAACTCCAAAAATTTAATCGGGTTGCTGGAGTCTTCCATTTGGCGCAGGGATTTGTGTTGTTCCTTATTCTTAATGAAGAAACTCGGATTCCAGTCATCACTCGGTTCTTTACTGAAACTCCCGAGGGTATTGGGCCCGAAACCGAAATTCTTTTTGAGTTTTCGGTTGCTTTGATTGCACCCATATTCTTGTGGCTCTCTGCTTTCGCACACCTTTTTATCTCCTCACCCTGGTATGTCCGTCGCTATGAAAGGGATATAGAGAAGGGCATTAACCCCGCTCGTTGGTGGGAATACGCAATCAGTTCCTCGCTGATGCTTGTTGTCCTATTGATGCTCGGTGGACTTATAGAGATTTCTACGATCGTTTTCATGTTCACCCTGAATTTCATCATGAACATGATGGGCCTGATGATGGAGATGCACAATCAACTCACCGAGAAAACCAGCTGGTTCTCCTTTAACGTCGGTGTGTTGGCGGGAATCGTTCCTTGGATTATGGGCGGCCTTTACTTTGTGGTTTCCACCAACAACATTGCAGATGCGATTCCGGCGTATGCCCAATTTGCATTTCTTCTGACCTTTATCTTCTTCAACACTTTCGCGATCAACATGTTCTTACAGTACAAAAAAATCGGGAAATGGAAGGTCTACGCATACGGCGAAAAGGCCTACATTGTTTTGAGTCTCACATCTAAATCGATTCTCGGATGGGTGATTGTGCTCGGAACCCTCGCAGGGGTTTAGTTCTCTC
>Ga0209284_10000385_pt1 | contig 71779 bp, 62 predicted proteins | sample FRY03_FD_187211 | JGI IMG/M metagenome (GOLD analysis project Ga0209284, IMG submission 187211) | Freshwater microbial communities from Lake Fryxell liftoff mats and glacier meltwater in Antarctica - FRY-03 (SPAdes) (version 2) | ecosystem: Environmental > Aquatic > Freshwater > Ice > Glacier...
CCACGCTGTAGGAGAGAGAGATCACATTGATGCCCTGGTTCCGGATATTGCTGCCAGGAGGGGCATCAACCAGGCTCGACACCTGGCCAATGCGGACGTGCATCAACTCGGCTTTTAGTTTACTGGTTGGCGTCAAAGAATAGGAGGTACCGATGGCAAGGGAGCGTTGGTCGAAAGTAAGCATCCCGTCAGCGCCCGCACGTTGTGACGCATTAATAAGCGTAGAACCGGACACAACGACCGGAATTGAGTTGCCATTAACTCCTGAATACAACCTTCGTTGAGCCGGGTCGGACCTCAGAAAAGCGTACGTGACATACGGAGTCCAACGATCAATACCCTTGAGTACAGAGGCATAACCTCTTGTCGACGCATTCGCGATCTGGACGGTCGGGGTATCCACAAAGGTGCGCGCGAACTCTGCAACTACTCGATATCCACTATCGAACATCAAATCAACGCCTACGGTAAAAACCGAGTTTCTAATCCTGTGTACAGAAGGAATCCCAGGTCCTGGAATACCGGAATCAACTTGGTAGTAGCCCACACCTGGAAACAGCAAAACAAAGGGATATGTGGCTGGGAATGACCCGCCATCCGATCGCCTTCCCTCTGACCTATGAAATCCAACGCGATACAAATCATCACGAATTCTATAAGACCCAACTAGCCCCTTACCTTCCAGGCTGATCTGACGAAAAACTGCCCCAGCGCTTTGGATCATTGGGATCCCGTCCCGAAACCAAAAGCGACCATCAACCTTCGTCCCCCCCCAATACCCGTCAAGAGTTAAATCACCACTGGCCAAATTCCATACCTTGCTGACTGAAATTCCATCAAACTCATTGCCAGGTGCAATGGAGTACATTTCGGTCGCGAGTCGTGCGAAATCATAAGTTGCACCAACATCGTAATTCTGCGAATAGAGGTACAAAGGGATTCGTTGGCGCCCTGCCCGAATCAACCATTCGTTGCTTGGGCGATAGGATGCAAACGCCCACGCAACGGAAGCCCGGTAATTTTCATCATCAGTACTAGACGGCGCACCTTTCACCTGAATAGTTGCGCCGATACCATTTCCGAACTGTGCGTCTGCTTGCAGCCCAACAACTGAGTCACGACGAAAAGTACCGGAGTCGCTAATGAACCGGTCGTACGTGAATTCCTGATTGGAACGGGTATATCCAATCGTGCCAAAGCCAGAAACTGAGATATCTGCCGCAATCGCAGGGAATACGACGAAACTACCGAACAACAATGGCACCACGCCGGATCGAACTTTCGCGAAAAAACAACGACCAATGGTTCTCGCTGACCAAAACACACCGATATCCAACACAGGCGACCTCAAAGTGTGTGAATTCATTGCGTCAAGACCCGCACCAACGTGCATGGCAACAGATCGGACACGACCCAATCGGTCAACGCAAAACTTGACTGCTGGGATAACAAAGCATCCATTTGTCAACTGGCTTCCATCGTTTCGATTCACACCTATATCCGGGCAGTCGACTGTCCGTTGGAGAGACATGCTCAATTTGAAACCCTTGGCGGGAATCAAACGAAATGTTACATAAATCCATGATAAACACTTGGGAAACGCAGAGCACGACTTTTTGAGCAACGAGGTGTTGTTTTTGAATCAATCCGCAGCGCCACGCATTTGATGACGCTGTGGGTCTCGCTTGGGTGGCAACTCCCCCAATGCCCCATCAAAATCAAACCCCTCGATCGCCGCCGAAATCCGCTCAACCACAGACTTTGGCATCTGATTGCCAATGCCCGGCTGCTGGGCGTCCCATAAGGTTCGTGCATCCGTATCGCCACTGGCAAGCAACTCCTTGAGCCGGGGCAACCACTGTTCCAGTGGCGTAGATGGCGGGCCCTGTGCTGGCGAGGGGACAGTTGCGATTGGCCCGCTCTCCGAAGCCATCGCGTCAGAATCTACAAAAACCACGCGGACTCCGCTCAGCAGCGCTTCCAAGGCGACGCCTGTGTCGGTCAACTGCTGCCGCGCAAGCACCAGATCTTTCTCATGCAGGCATTGTTCGAGCGCCGTCGCAAGCGTACGGATTTCATGCGCGCCCAGTGTTGCGGCCAAGCCCTTGAGCGTATGGGCTTGCCGTAGCGCATCTTCCCGGTTGTCGGCTTGCAGCGAAGATTCCACCTTGGTTGCAAAACCTGCAAAATCGCTGGCGAAGCGGCGTAGCAGTCTTACATAGAGCTGCTTGTTTCCGTTGGCATGGCGCAGTCCCGTCGTGATGTCGAGCCCCACGATCTGCGGCAACTCCAGGGGCTCTTGTGGCATGGTTGCAGAGGCCATGCACGGGCTGGCAGCCGTCACCGGCCCAGGTCGCTCGTTCGCCGAAACCGCTAAAAACCCGGCCAAGGTCGCATACAACACCTCCGGGTCAATCGGTTTGCTGATGTGCCCGTTCATGCCCAGCACCATGCAGCGCTGGCGTTCGTCGGCCATCGCGTGGGCCGTCATCGCAATGATGGGAAGGTTCACATGGCGCGCATCGCGGCGCAACAGGCGCGTGGCCTCGTAACCGTCCATGACCGGCATCTGCAGGTCCATCAACACCACGTTGTAGTAACCCGGTTCGTGCCGGTTGATGTAGTCGACGCCTTCCTGTCCGTTGCCGGCCACATCGACTTGCGCATCCTGCGCCTGCATCAACTCGACCGCCAGTTGCTGGTTGATGGGGTTGTCTTCGACCAGCATCACGCGCAGCCCGCGCAAGCTCGCAACCTGCCCCACTGGCACCGGACTCGCCACGCGATTCGTGTCGCCGCCCGCCAGCCACTTGATCAGATCGCGCAACGATTCCGGCAACACCGGCTTGGGCAGAAAATGCTGCACGCCCAATGCACTGGCCGTGTCGTGCAGCAGGTCCGAGTCATAGGCCGACACCACCACCGGCAGTGGCGCCTTACGACCTTGCCGTGACTTCAGTGCGGCCAAGACCCCGGCGCCGTCAAGCCGCGGCATGACCCAGTCAATCAGCAGCAGATCGTAGGGGCGTTGCGCTTGTTCGGCCTGCTCCACCATCACCAAAGCCGTGTCGCCATCATCCGCACGGTCGATGCCGCCGGGCAAGACCGTGCCGACTCCCAGCGCGCCCAGCAGATCTTCCAGCGCCAGGCAGGCGTCCGGCTGGTCGTCCACCACCAGTACCCGCATCGCGTCCGCACTGGGCAGTGGAGTGGCAGGCGGCGCGGGTGGATTGGTCAACAGGAAACGGGCAGTAAAGTGAAAGCTCGAACCCTGCGCCGGAACACTGTCGACCCAGACGCGTCCCCCCATCAACTCCACAATGCGCTTGGAGATCGTCAGCCCGAGGCCCGTGCCACCATATCGCCGTGTGGTCGAACCATCGGCCTGGGTAAACTCCTGGAACAGCCGCGCCATCTGCTCCGGCGTCATGCCGATGCCCGTGTCGCGCACGGTGAACTGCAGGGTCACACCCTGCGCGTTGGCCTCGTTCACCTGAATCATCAATTTCACGTATCCGTGGTGCGTAAACTTCACGGCGTTGGACAGCAGGTTGGTCAGCACCTGCCCCAGCCGCATTGCGTCTCCCATGAGTGCGCCGCTTTCGCCGAGCAGGCGCGATTCGGTCACGTCGAACAGCAGCTCGATGTCCTTCTCATGCGCACGCTGACGCAGCAACGACAGCGATTGTCCCGCCACGTCCTCGATGCGAAAACGTCCCTCCTCGAGCTCCAGTTTGCCGGCCTCGACCTTTGAAAAATCCAGGATGTCGTTGATGATGCCCAGCAGGGAGCGTGCAGCATCGTGGATCTTGCTGACATAGTCGTGCTGGCGCGGGTTGAGCTCGGTGCGCAGTGCCAGGTAGGCCATGCCCAGAATGGCGTTCATCGGCGTGCGGATTTCGTGGCTCATGTTGGCCAGGAACATCGACTTCGCGTGTGTCGCGTCTTCCGCCTGTCTGCGCGCCTCCTCCAGATCCTGTTGCACGACGCGCCGTTGGCCGATGTCGTCCTCGATCGACTGCGCCATGGCATCGACCGTGCGCCCGAGCGCGGTCAGTTCCTCGAATCCCTGCAGCTTGCCGGCACGCGTGGCGTAGTCGCCCACGGCCAGACGGTCGGCATTGACGCCGAGTCGGTGGATCGGCATCAGCACCTGCCGGCGAATCTTGCGCAATGCCAGCACGGCCATGATGATGGTCGCGCCCATGCTGACCAGAGACAGCAAAATCCAGCGCTCCAGCGCCAGCCCCGACGCAGTCACGTCCGCCCGCGTGCGTTGATCGGTCATGCGCACCAGGGAGCCCACCGCATGTGACAGATCCGCCTTCAGTGCGTTGTACCCGTCGCTGTGGACCAGCCCGGAGGCATAGTCCAGCCGCGCCGGCCCGTCAGAGACGAACTCCTGTTTCTCCGGGTTGTAGAGCCCCTGAGTGGCCGCGAATGCCTTCTGCTCGACCTCGTTCATCGCAGCCGTCGCGCCAAAAACCCCCTCCAGCGCTCGCAACTCGGTGTCGCTGAACCCTTGCGACTTCATCAGGTCCGCCACCGAGCGGCGCGTGCCGTCGGCCGGCAAGGCATGGCGGATCCGCCCGGCGATCACGTCGTCCCAATAGGACGCCGAGTCAAGCTGCACCGGCGGCGCCTTCTCGCCTTGGCGCACCGCCAGGATGTCGTAGTAATAAAGCAGGTAACGCGACTCTCCGGTCGTCGTATAGGCGCGCACCAGGCGGGCCAGTTGCTCCGTCTCCTGCTGCAGCTCACTGGCCAGCCCCAACGCCGACTGGCGGTGCGCCTGGGCTGAAACCACGGTGTCGTAAGACTGCTTGATCAGCACCAGAAACATCGCGTTGGCGCCCAGCACGAACAGCACCACGCCGAAGAACCAGATCGAGGCCCTGCGCAATCGCATGTTGTACCCGGCTCAGCTGACGGTCGGGCTGGTCACATCCACCGACCCCAGCACCGCAAACGCGGGCACGGGTCGGTGAAACCCCTTGAGCGTCATGTCGCCCACCGATTCGGTCTGCACCCTGTCGGCCACAAAGCCCTGGACCCGCTGCGAGATCAGGATCTGCCCGCCCGCCGCTTCGCCACACAGACGCGCCGCCATATTGGTGACGTTGCCGATCACGCCGTAGTCGCGCCGCCCTTCGTAGCCGATCGCGCCAATGGTGGCAAAACCCTGGGCCACGCCGATGCCCATGGACAGGGCGTAGCCGCGCTTCTTCCATTCGCGCGCCAGCACTGCGAAACGCCGTTGCATTCCGATCGCCATTTCCACCGCGACGGCTGCCGGGTTCTCAATCTCGACCGGATCGTTGAAGTAGATCATCATGCCGTCGCCGGCAAAGTGCTCCAGCGTGCCGCTGTACGCCATCACCAGTTCACCCATGGCACTGTGATACTGGTTCAGCGCCAGCATCACGTCTTCGGGGTCCGATGTCTCGGTGAACGCGGTGAAGCCGCGCAGATCCACGAACACCGCAGCCACCTCGCGCCGGTGGCTTCGCAGCGGATCGTCGGTTGCGCCCGACAACAGCATCTCCACCACCGAGGGCGAGAAGAAGCGCTTGAGTCGCCCCATGCGCTCGAGCTCCTGTACGCCTTGCGCAACCCTGCGCTCGAGCGTCTGATTGAGCTCGGCGAGTTCGCGCGCCTGGCGCGATACCGCCAGATGGGTGCGGATGCGGGCCTTGACGATGGCCGGGCTGATGGGCTTGGTCACATAGTCGACGCCACCCAGGTCCAGGCCGCGCGTCTCATCCTCGATCTCGCCCATGGCACTGACAAAGATGATCGGTATGTCCTGCGTTTGCGGCCGCTCCTTGATGCGGCGGCAGACGTCATAGCCATTGAGTCCGGGCATCATGATGTCGAGCAGGATCAGGTCGGGGGGTGCGCCGCCAAACACCAGCTCAAGGGCTTTTTCGCCGTTGATCGCGACGCGGGTTCGATAATCCGGCTTAAGGATTTCGACCATCAGCGACAGGTTCGCTGGTGTGTCGTCAACGACAAGAATCGTCGCTATCTCGTTCGAAGGTGGCACACAACTCCCCTTACTCTCAGAGACCGATCAAACACCGGCGCGCCCGTCGCGCATCCGCCAGATGGCTGTGCTTGTCGCGCGGGAGCCCGACAAGCGAATTCATTATGACGAATCTGGCGCCTGTTGCCGGCCCGCCGCCGGCTGATTTCGCGTGCCCGGCATGTTCGTGGTGGGTTCGCCACTGTGCCGAACTGGCCAGCGCCCGATCGAACCTGCAGACGCTCGGCTACCATCTCGCCATGCCCCAATTCGCCGCCAATCTGTCCTGGTTGTATACCGACCTGCCGTTTCTTGCGCGTTTCGAAGCCGCTGCGCGCGACGGTTTTTTGGCGGTTGAATGCATGTTTCCGTACGAGGCAAAACCCGCCGAACTGGCCGCACGATTGCGTGACCTTGGCTTGCAGATGGTGCTGTTCAACGGGCCGGCCGGTACGGCGGCACAGGCGGCGCCCGGCGCCACGGTCGACCCCAGCGCCCGCGGCACGGCGGCCCTGCCCGGACGAGCAGCCGACTTTCGCGACTCCGTGGCCCTGGCGCTCGAATACGCGGCGGCACTGGAGTGCCCGCGCATTCACCTGATGGCAGGCCTGATGGCCCAGGGCCCGTCACCACAGGCCATGCATGCCACCTATGTCGACAACCTGGGCTGGGCCGCGGCAAAGGCGGCAGAGGCCGGCGTACAGGTGCTGATCGAGCCGATCAATGCGCGCGACAACCCGGGTTATTTCCTGTATCGCCAGGACCAGGCCCATGCCGTCGTGCAGGAGGTCGGTAGCGACAACCTCAAGGTGCAGATGGACATCTACCACTGCCAGATCGTCGAAGGTGACCTGACGACGATGCTGCGCCAGTACCTGCCCACCGGTCGGGTCGGCCACATGCAGATCGCTGGCGTACCGCAGCGCCATGAACCCGATGTCGGCGAAGTCAACTACGCGTATCTGTTTTCAGTGTTCGACGCGCTGGCGTATGACGGCTGGATCGGTTGCGAATACAAACCGCGCGATGGCACGCCGGGTGGTACGTCGCGCGGTCTGGGCTGGGTCAAGCCCTGGTTGTAAACGCGGCACCATATTGGCCAGCGGCGTTTTTCCGCCTGCCTGACGGACAACCCGAAAGCGCTCAGACTTTGGACAAACCCGCACCGATGGCGCGGTAGCCGGCCCGCACCGCCGCGTCCTCTTCCGGGTCCAGACGGCACAACGGCGCGCGCACATTCAGCCAGGTGTCGTCGCCAGTCTGCTCGGCCAGCATGGTCTTGTAGACGTTGACGAAGTTCGTGCCGGAACGGATCGACAGCAACGCCAGCAGATCCAGCACCAGCTTGGCGTCCTGCACATCGACCTGCTGCGGGTTGGCGACGATACGCGCCATCAGGGCCGGCGACACGTTACCCAGACCGTTGATCGAGCCGGAGCCGCCAACGCCCATGATCTGCGCAACAAATTGCTCGGCGCCCGAAAGAATGGACAGGTCGGGAAACGCCTTGGCCATGGCCAGGCCGTGTTCGAGTTCACCGCTGCTGTCCTTGACCCCGATGACGATGCCGGGATGGCGCGCGACCAATGTACGGATGCTGTCGTGGCTGAACGGCACGCTGCTCAGCCATGGGATGTGATAGAGCATCAGCTTGAGGCGATCGTCGGCGATGCCGTGCACCACGGTGCTGACCGACTCGATGATGCCGGCCGCACGCGGGTTGCGGAAATAGAACGGCGGCATGAACAGCTGGCGGAAACTGCCCTGGGCGATCGCATGGCGGCCCAGGTCGATGGCGTCGGCCAGCGCACTGCAACTGATGGTGACAACGATCTGGTCCGCGCGCACGCCGGCACCGATCAGTGCTTGCAGTGCGGCCTTGCGCTCTGCATTGGTGAAGGCCGGGCCCTCACTGGTGGTGCCAAAAAGCGTAACGCCATCGCAGCCGCTGGCTAGCATGTGGCGCGCGTGCGCAATCAGGCGGGTGGTGTCGAGTTGGCCATCGGGAGCGACCGGCGTGAGCAGCGCTGGCCACAGGCCATGCATATGGGGGTTCAAGGATTTTTCCTTCGGATGGTAGTGATTCGGGGCTTACGTTCGGCAGGCGGTGGCACGGATTTGTCTGCCGGCACGGTGTCGAGCGGCGCGGCCAGAACGCGTTCGCGTGCACTGCGCATGTGGATTTCCAGCAGCAGGGTGGCCGCCTCCGCGTCGCGCTGGCGCAAGGCGGCAATGAAATCGAGATGTTCCTGCATGGCCGGAATCAGTCGCGCCGGCGTGATCACGCTGCTGTCGAGCTTGATCAGGCGGATGCGCAGGCTGTTCACCCGGTACAGCTCAGAAATTATCTCGTTGCCCAGTGCGTCGACCATGCGGTCATGCAGACCCCAGTCGACCGCCTGCGCATCGTCCAGCAACTGCGGATCGGTTGGCATGGTGCGGGCGCGCAGTTGGATGTCACGGTGGCTGGCATCAATCTGCGCCAGCTCGTCATCGCTGGCGCTGTGCACGAAATGGCGAATCGCCTCATGCTCGATCATCGAGCGGACCTGGAACGCGTTGCGGATCAGTTTGAGGTCGACATGGGCGATCTGCAGCCCGCGTTGCGGCACGGTCTTGATCAGGCCGCCGGCTTCCAGGCGCGGGATCATTTCGCGCACGGCACCCAACGGCATGTCGAGCAGGGTCATCAATTCGCGCTGCGATATGAACTGCCCGCCGCGGATGCCGCCACTGAGGATCTGCTGCGTGAAGCCCTGGTAGGCGCACGCGCGTTGGCTCACTGGACCAACCTCCGTGCTGCGCACTGCGGGATTCGCCTTGGGAACGGCCCGGCGGCTCACTGGACTAACCTCCGTGCTGCGCACTGCGGGATTCGCCTTGGGAACGGCCCGGCGGCTCATGAACGGACCACGCCCTTCTTGAGCAGGACGTTGCCGTAGATGCGACGCTCTCCGGTGGCCACGATGGCAAAGGCGCCGGCGGCACGCTGGTAGAACGCGAAGCGCTCCAGCGCGGCGCTAGGCTGGCATCCGTGGCGAGCGAGCGTGGCGTTGAATGCCTGCACCACTTCGGGCACGGCCGCTACATCGCCCACCACCTGCATGGTCAACGCCGCCTGCGCGACGAAGTCGTCCAGCGGCAACACGCTGAGCACGGCATCCAACACCTGCGGCGCATCGACGCCCACCATGGACACCAGGCGCCGGGCGTGGGTGGCCGCCGGGAAGTTCGCATCGGCCAGCACGATTTCATCACCATGGCCCATGCTCGCCAGCACATACAGCAGATCGGCGGTCAGCAGGGGAGAGAGGCCTTTGAGCATGGAACGGTTTCAGCCCATAAGACGCGCGCAGCGCAAGAAAGTACGGGACACAACTAACATGTCAGCGATGCTATCAGGACTCCAGTGCACGCGTCAATACTTACTTGCCGGGCTCCAATTGCTGGCCCTGCCCGAGCAGCGCCAGCGCCCATTCATCCCGCAGCCAGCGCGCACAGGCCACGTTTTGATCAAAGGTGGAGTACTTATGACCTGCTCCATAGTCCACGGCCACAATGTGTTCACACGAAACATGGCGGATCGCGCTGGCCGCGTCCACGGCATGGTGGCGCAACAGATTGCGCATGACCTGTTTCCAGGGTGCGAGCCGTGCGGCGTCCCATTGCGCCAGATACTCGCCCGGCCCGGGCTGCACAAACGGGTACTGGATGCCGCGGCCAAGGCTGCCGTCAGGGTGTTGCGCCCAGGTGTTGACCGGATTGGCCGGAACCGCCGCTCGGGCGTGCGCCAGGCGCACCCAGTTGGCGTCGATCCACTGATCACACACATTGCCCGGTTGCGCCGGATCGAGCACCAGGCGGCCCGCATCGATGTCCACCTTCATGCCTTGGACCGCCTGCTCCTTCGGGTTGTCGATCTTGAACATCACATGGCTGTGATCGAGCGTCATGTGAAACGGCAAGCCACGTGCCTGGACCTGTTCCGCCACCTGCGCCACGCGACCAAAATGCTCGGACCACATGTTCACATGCACCTCGAAACACGGCAGCACGCCGTGGCGCATGCCGGTTTCGTGCGCCCAGCAGTAAAAGTCCGCGACCTCGTGGTTTCCCAGCACATGGCCGTCAACATGGTGGGTCAGCAGTTGCACGTTGTGCACCAGGCTGCCCAGCAAGCGCGCCTTGTGGATGTTGCGCTCGAACAAGGCTTCGTCACGCCCCAGTGTGTAAAACCAGCCGCTGGACGCCACCGGCAAGTCGCAGGTCTCGGAGGCCTTGAGCAGATCGCGAAATTCCTCGTCGGGCGGGCTTCGGTCGATGTAATCAAACACACCGGCATCCTTGACCATGCGCACCTTGGTCGCGATGTCGGGTATGTCGGTGTCGTGGTGGGTCGCACCGCCCGCGGTGCAACCGATCTGGAGGTCTTGCAGCTGTCTCACCCTGTCTCCTCGCTGGGTTGTTCGGGTCCGCTGCAGGGCAAGGCTGGCGCACCGCAGGCTCACGGAATGATTGTGTCACCGCAGGGCATGCGCAACGCTTGCGTTTGCGCCTTGCCCTAAGATGCGCAATTTGCAGGAGACCAGCACATGAAAATCGAAACCATCGCCGTACATGGCGGCTACAGCCCTGATCCGACCACCAAGGCCGTGGCCGTACCGATCTACCAGACGGTGGCATACGCCTTCGACAACACGCAGCATGGCGCCGACCTGTTCGACCTGAAAGTGGCCGGCAACATCTACTCGCGCATCATGAATCCGACCAATGGCGTGCTTGAGGCGCGCGTCGCGGCAATGGAGGGCGGCATCGGCGGCCTGGCCGTGGCCTCGGGCATGGCAGCCATCACCTACGCGATCCAGACCATTGCAGAGGCTGGTGACAACATCATCTCGGCCGCCACCCTCTACGGCGGCACCTACAACCTGCTGGCACACACACTGCCGCAAATGGGCATCGAAACCCGTTTTGCCGACTACCGTGACCCGACATCCTTTGCCAAGCTGATCGATGACAGGACCAAGGCGATCTTCTGCGAATCAGTCGGCAACCCGCTGGGCAACATCACCGACATCGCGGCGCTGGCCAAGGTGGCGCATGACGCCGGCGTGCCGCTGATCGTCGACAACACCGTGCCCAGCCCCTACCTGTGTCGTCCGTTCGAACACGGCGCCGACATCGTCGTGCATTCACTGACCAAATATCTCGGCGGCCACGGCACCACCATCGGCGGCATGATCGTCGACTCCGGCAAGTTCCCCTGGGCCGAACACAAGGCCCGTTTCAAGCGACTGAACGAGCCCGATGTGAGTTACCACGGTGTCGTCTACACCGAGGCTCTCGGTGCTGCAGCCTACATCGGCCGGGCACGCGTGGTGCCACTGCGCAACATGGGCGCGGCGCTGAGCCCAATGAACGCGTTCCAGATCCTGCAAGGCATCGAGACCCTGGCGCTGCGCATGGACCGCATCTGCGACAACGCGCTGAGCGTGGCCAGTTTTCTGAAATCCCACGCGAAAGTTGCCTGGGTCAATTACGCCGGCTTGAGTGACCATCCCGACCATGGCCTGGCCAAGACCTACATGGGCGGGCGGGCCTCGGGCATCATCAGCTTCGGGCTCAAGGCCAAGGACAGTCGCGAAGCCGGCGCCCGCTTCCAGGACGCACTGCAACTGTTCACCCGCCTGGTCAATATCGGCGACGCGAAGTCGCTGGCATGCCACCCGGCATCGACCACCCACCGTCAGCTCGGCCCAGACGAACTGGCCAAGGCCGGGGTCAAGGAAGACATGGTCCGCCTGTCGATTGGCATCGAGCATATCGACGACCTGCTGGAAGACCTGACGCAGGCACTGGCCGGCGTCTGATCGAAGCCGCCAGCCGGTGCCCGCAAATGGCGCCGGTTGCCCTGCCATGCTATGCCATGCTATGCCGTGCGATACCGTGCGCCAGTTTGTCGGCCCGGATCTTCCGCAGCCGCGGCGGTTCGCCGCGATGCTAAGCTTTCAGGCATCCAGGCTGTGACGCCCAGGCCACGGCAGGCAGACCAATTGGCGTGAGACTGTGCGCCACAACGAGGGCCAGGACATGGACTTTTTCACCAACGCAGGCGGGCTTCTGGGCAACGCTTTTACGCGCTTCGCCGAGCGGGCCGGACACTACCTGCCCAGCATTGCTGGCGCATTCCTCTTGTTGCTGATCGGCTGGATCGTGGCCCGTTTGCTACGCGCGCTGGCCGTGCGTGCGGCCGTGGTCATGGACCGCATGCTGGCGCGTCTGACCTCGTCTGGCGCAACGGTGCAACGCAGCAAGTTGCCGCCTTCGTCAGCGCGGGTTCTTGGCAGTCTGGTGTTCTGGCTGGTGCTGCTGTTCTTCATCACGGCTGCCACCCAGGTGCTGGGCCTCGATGCTTTCACGGCCTGGCTCGCCGGTGTCGTGAACTATGTTCCGACCCTGTTCTCCGGCGCGCTGATCATTGCTGCCGGTCTGCTGCTCAGCCGACTGGCGCGCGATCTGGTCGTCGCCACTTCATCGGTCAGCGGCACGCGCCAGCGCGAGCTGCTGGGGCGCACGGTGCAGGGCATCATCCTGGTGACGGCCCTGCTGGTGGGCGCCGACCAGATCGGCATCAAGGTGACCTTCCTGGTCATCGTGGCGGCGGTGGCCGGCGGCACGGTCGCAATCTCCGTTGCGCTGGCGCTGAGCCTGGGCGCCAGGACCTATGTGGCCAACCTGATCGGCGGCCATCACTTTCGCCACAGCTTCTCGGTCGGCCAGACCGTTCGGGTGGCCGGCCACGAGGGCCGCATCCTGGACCTGACGCCGGTTTCGGTGGTGCTCGAAACCGAGGACGGCCGTGTCACGCTGCCGGCCAAGGTATTCGGCGAGGAAGCGATCGTGCTGCGCATCGGGAGTGTCGTATGAGCACCGCGCCCGCCATTGAGGAGCGGCTGTCATTCGCTTTCCTCGAATCGCATCCGGCCGATGCGGCGCGGGTGCTCGAACGGCTCGCGCCGCAGAATGTCGCGGGCTTGTTGTCGGAGGCCCCGGTGCGCCTGGCCGGTCCGGCACTGCGCCTCATGTTGCCGACATTTGTCGCGCGCTGCCTGGAGCCGCTGGACGACCCGACAGCCGGGAGCCTGTTGCGGGTGATGGGACCGCAGGCCGGCGTGGCGGTATTGCATTACCTGCCGGAGCAACGCCGCGCCAGCTTGCTGACGCAACTGCCCACGGCCATGGGCATGACGTTTCGCCTGTTGTTGGGTTATCCGGAGGACGCAATCGGCGCCTGGATGGACCCCCGCGTGGTGACCTTGCCGGCCGACACCACCGCCGATGCAGCGCTCACGCGCTTGCGCGAAGCCCAGGGCGAAATCGACGCGATGGTGTTTGTCACCAGCGCGTCGCAGCGCCTGCTGGGGCTGGTGGAGCTGCCCCAGCTGCTGCGCGCAGCGGCCGGCGCACCGCTGTCCAGACTGATGCGCAATGTGCGCTTCACCTTGCCGGCGCGGGCGTCGATCCTGGGCGTGGGCGATCACGAAGCTTGGGATGACTTCCAGATACTCCCGGTGGTCGAGCGTGATGACCGTTTTGTCGGCGCACTCGACCGGGGCGTCGTGGCGCGGGCGCTGATGCGCCATCAACGCGTGAGACCACAGGCCGGCATGGGTGATGTGTTTGCCAACATGGCAGGCGGCTACTGGCTCGGTGTGTCCAGCCTGATCGAATGGGCCGTGGAAATGTTGCCGGTGGCCCTGGGGAAAGCCCATGAACAGCAACGCTAACACCAGCAACGCCGTCGAGGCGCTGAATCTGCGCTATCTATTGGACTATCCGGGTGAGGCTGCGCGCGAACTCGAACGCATGGATACCCAGGCGGTCGCAGCCTTGTTGGCGCAGCAGCCTCCGCATGCGGTGCTTCCGGTGTGGGAACAACTCACGTCCGACGTCGAGCAGGCCGTGATCACGCTGTTGCCCGACACGCTGGTGCGCCACATCCTGAGTGAGCTCGAACCGGCATTGTCTGTCGCCTTGCTGGTACGGCTGGACGCCGACGACAAGACCCGTTACATGGCACTGCTCGATCCGCAGGTGGCTGCCGAACTGGTCAAACTGATGGACTATCCGGCCGACTCGGCAGGACAGTTGATGGACCCGCGCGTGGTGGTGCTGCGCGCTGAATTGACTGCCCAGGAGGCGTTAACGCGGCTGCGCGCACTCAAGCGCCGCGATGTGCACGAGTTTTTCCTCGTGGGAGACGAAGGCAAGTTAGAGGGGCGGGTGCAGATCCAGGAGCTGGCGCTGGCCGAGCCGAGCGCCTTGCTGTCGTCGATGCGCCATACGGTGGCCGCTGTTGTGTCCGACATCGCGCCGCGTGAGGATGTGGTGGAGTTGCTCGAACGCAGCGACATCACCGATCTGCCGGTGGTGGATTTTTCCGGCCGCCTGGTTGGCGTGATCCGGCAATCGACGCTGGTCTCCGCGGTGCAGGAAGAGGCCAGCCTGGACATCCAGACCATGGTCGGTGTGAGCAAGGACGAACGCGCGCTGTCCTCGGCCGGATTCGCCGTGTCCAAACGCCTGCCCTGGTTGCAGATCAACCTGCTGACCGCGTTCCTGGCAGCGGCGGTCGTCGGCATGTTCGAAGGCACGATCGCCAAGTTCACTGCGCTGGCGGTGTTGTTGCCGGTGGTCGCCGGTCAGTCGGGCAATGCTGGCGCGCAAGCGCTGGCCGTCACGATGCGTGGCCTGGTGTTGCGCGAAATCAGTCTGCGCCACTGGCCGCGGGTGGTGATCAAGGAAATCAGTGTCGGCTTCATCAACGGCATCGGTATTGCCGCCACCACCGCGCTCGGCGTCTACATCTGGAGCCGCTCAGTGGGCCTTGTACTGGTCATCGTGATGGCCATGATCATTTCCATGGTCGCTGCCGGATTTGCCGGGGCTCTGGTGCCAATTACATTGCGCAGGGTCGGCCTGGACCCGGCGCAATCCTCGTCCATCATCCTGACCACGGTGACCGACATCGTGGGTTTCTTCTCGTTCCTGGGTATCGCGACCCTGCTCTCGGACATGCTGGTGGCGACATAGCGCCGGATCACACAGCCGGGGCGCACGCAACTGTGCTGCAGCGTGTTTACGGCACCGAACTCTTCCATTCCTGTCCAGTCACCCTATGCAAATTGCCTGTGTCGGCCATGCGTCCATCGACCATGTGTTCCAGATTGACCAGTTTCCGCACCGGGCCACCAAAACACCGGCGCATGACTTCCAGAGTGTGGGTGGCGGCATGGCCGCGAATGCCGCGTTGGCGGCCGCGCGGCTCGGGGCCCGGGTAGTTTTTGTCGGCGCCGTCGGTGACGATGACGCTGGCCGCCTGGTGCGCCACCAGCTCGCCGGTGAAGGCATAGCCCTGCAACACCTGCAAGAGATCGCCGGCGCGCGCACGTCCGCGTCGGCCATCATCGTCGACAGCCGCGGTGACCGCCAGATCTTCAACCACCTGGGCAATGCGCTGGCCCGCGCCCAACTACCCGACGACGCCGTGTTCGACGGCTGTGACGCCGTGTTGGTCGATCCGCGCTGGCCGGCCGGCGCGCGTGCGGCCCTGTCCTGGGCCCGGCGTCACCAGCGCCTCGCGGTGCTCGACGCCGACGTCGCGCCCCTGCGCGATCTGAATATGCTGGTTCCACTGGCACAGTGGGCGGTGTTCTCGGAACCGGGCCTGGCGGTCTGGGCAGCTGGTCTTTCGCATGAAGAAGCGCTGCGCAAAGCCTTGGCACAAGGTGCCGAGCACGCGGTGGTCACGTTGGGTGAACATGGGCTGCTCCATGCCTGCGCCGGCGCACTGACAGCGACGCCGGCGTTCACCGTGCAAGCCGTGGACACCACCGGTGCCGGCGATGTGTTCCACGCCGCGCTGACCCTGGCATTGGCGCGAAATCAACCGGCATCGACGGCCTTTGCCTATGCCAGCGCCGCGGCCGCGCTCAAGTGCACCCGACCTGGTGGTATCCGCGGCGCACCCCACGCGCAGGAAGTGGAAGTTTTCCTGCAGCTGAACCAGGATGCCCGACAGGAGCAAGCATTGCCATGATCTTTTCACCTTGCACCGATGGTCCGCGGCTGGGCCTGGGTGGCGCGCCACTGGGCAATTTGTTCACCGTTATCGACGACGCGGCAGCGCTGGCACTGCTGCAGTCGGCCTGGGACGCGGGTTGCCGCAGCTTCGACACCGCGCCGCATTACGGCAACGGTCTGAGCGAACACCGCATGGGCCAGGTCTTGCGCAACAAGCCGCGCAGCGCGTTCGTGTTGTCGACCAAGGTCGGGCGCCTGTTGGTGCCCGACCCGGCCGCGCCGCGCAACCAGAACGGCTATGTCGATGTGCTGCCGTTTCGCCAGGTCTGGGACTATTCGGCCGCCGGCGTACGACGCAGCATCGAAGACAGCCTGCAGCGCCTTAGCCTGGCGTCCATCGACGTCGCTTACATTCACGACTGCGATGCCACAGTCCACGGCGCCGACTACCCGCGCGTATTGCGCCAGGTCGTGGACGAGGCCCTACCGGAATTGCGCCGGATGCAGCAACAAGGCCTGCTCCAGCATATCGGCCTGGGCGTCAACGACGTGCAGGTCTGTCTGGACGTGCTGGCGCAGACCGACCTCGACTGCCTGATGCTGGCAGGGCGCTACACGTTGGTCGACCATTCGGCGCTGGCGCAGTTGTTGCCGGTGTGCGTGCAGCGCGGCGTGCGGATCGCGCTGGGTGGTGTTTTCAACTCAGGCATTCTGGCCACCGGTGTACGAGGCGCGGCGCATGCGCCGGTGCGCTTCAACTATGCGAGTGCTCCGCAGGAGTGGATAGCTCGGGTCGGCGCAGTCGAGGATCTGTGTGCACAACACAGCGTCCCACTGCGCGCCGCGGCCTTGCAGTTTCCATTGGCACATCAGGCGGTGGCAATTATCATGATCGGCGCGCAGGAGATCAGCCAATGGGACGATGCGCGCATGATGGCGGGCCGGCAGATTCCCCCGGCGTTTTGGAACGTACTACGTGTCCGAGGGCTGGTGCCGGGCGCCGCGCCGACACCGTGATGGTTCCACGGGTGCTGACGTGGGCATCGATATCCACCCAACTCCTGTCCCCATTGCGAGGCGGGAACAGCGATCACGCAAGGCATTACGGCCGCCCAGCGGCCAAGGGGGCACGACAGCCATGATCGACGCGCATTTCCACATCTGGCAGCTCGCCCGTGGCGACTACGGCTGGCTGACTCCTGCTTCGGGCTCCATCCACCGCGACATCGGCCTGGACGACTGGCGTGCCATAAGCCGCCCTGCAGGCATCACCCGCGGTGTTCTGGTGCAAGCCGCACCGACTGAGGCGGAAACCCGGTTCCTGCTGCAGCTGGCCCAGGGCGCCGCCGATGTAGCGGGTGTCGTGGGTTGGGCCGACATGCTGGCGGCCGATGCGCCGCGGCGCATCGCGGCGCTGGCGCGGGATCCGAAATTCAAGGGCCTGCGACCGATGCTGCAGGACATCGCCGACCCCGACTGGATACTTCAGTCGGCACTGGCACCAGCGTTCGGCGCCATGCTCGACTGCGACTTGAGCTTCGACGCCTTGGTCAAACCTGTCCATCTGCCCCGCATCGCGGCGCTGGCAGAGCGCTATCCGACACTGCGCATCGTGATCGACCACGGCGCCAAACCGGCCATCGCCACCGGCCAGTGGCACGACTGGGCCGACGCATTGGCACTGCTGGCCGAGCAGCCGCAGGTGGCCTGCAAATTGTCAGGCCTGTGGAGCGAAGCCCCCGCCCGGGCGCCGCTAATGGCGGTGGAGCCTTATGCCCGCCACCTGCTGGCATGTTTCGGTCCGGCGCGTGTGCTGTGGGGCAGCGACTGGCCGGTGCTCGAGCTTGCCGGCGACTATGGCGCCTGGCACGCGTCGGCGCTGGGCTGGATCGATCCCGCCAATCATGCCGACGTGTTCGGTGGCAACGCCATGCGCGTATACCGCCTGTAGCTTTTTGTGGAAATTCGGAGCACTGCCGTGCACGGACTTGGTACGATGTTGGCTGACCACTAGGACGCTGCATGAACGCCCCCCTGCACAAGGAACTGCCCGCCGCCATACTCGACGACGCCCAAGCGCTGGCCCATGCCACGGCGCAGTGGGATGGCGACATCGTCGGCCAATTGCAGGATTACATCCGCATTCCGGCCAAGTCACCCGGCTTTGACACGCAATGGGCACAACACGGTCACCTGGAAACCGTCGTGCGCCATGCCGCCAGCTGGATCGAGGCGCAGAAGGTCGCCGGCCTGCGGCTGGAGGTCGTGCGACTCGAAGGTCGCACCCCGGTGCTGTTCTTCGAACTCGACGCCACACGCCCCGACAGCAGGCAAACGGTGCTGATGTATGGCCACTTGGACAAGCAACCGGAGTTCACCGGCTGGCGCAATGACCTCGGCCCCTGGACCCCGCATTACGAAGAAGGGCGACTGTACGGGCGTGGCGGCGCCGATGACGGTTACGCGGTCTACGCCAGCATCGCCGCGGTGCAGGCGATCAAGGCACAGGGGGTGCCACATCCGCGTATCGTCGGCCTGATCGAGACCTGCGAGGAAAGCGGTTCGTACGACCTGCTCCCCTACATTGATGCCTTGCGCAGTCGCCTGGGCGATGTGGCTCTGGTGGTGTGCCTGGACTCGGGCGCTGGCAACTACGACCAGCTCTGGCTCACCACGAGTTTGCGTGGCATGGCCAGCGGCACGCTCAAGGTCGAGGTGCTGACCGAAGGCATCCACTCCGGCGATGCGTCAGGCCTGGTGCCGTCAAGTTTTCGCATCATGCGTCAGGTGCTGGACCGGCTCGAGGACAGCACCACCGGTCGCATGCTGCCAGCGAGTTTTCACTGCGAGGTGCCGCCGGATCGGCTGGCGCAGGCACAGGCGACCGCAGCCATCCTGGGCGACGAAGTCATCCGTCGCTTCCCGTGGGCCCATTACGACTGCGAAGGTGCGCGCAGCTTCGTGCTGCCCACCACGACCGACCCGGTACAGGCGCTGATCAACCGTACCTGGACCCCGACCCTGAGCGTCACTGGCGCAGAGGGTTTTCCGACATTGGCCGATGCCGGCAACGTGTTGCGACCCTACACCGCGTTCAAGCTCAGTCTGCGCCTGCCGCCATTGGTCGACGCGGCCCAGGCGGTGCAGGAGATGAAGGCCTTGCTGGAAGACAACGCGCCGTATCAGGCCAGGGTCACATTCGAAAGCAATGGCGGTGCCAGCGGCTGGAACGCGCCGGCGATGGTGCCCTGGTTCGAGCAGGCCTTGCACGCCGCCTCGCAGGCGCATTTCGGCGCCGATTGCGGCTACATCGGCCAAGGCGGAACAATCCCGCTGATGAACATGCTCGAACGCGGTTTTCCCAAGGCCCAGATGATGGTCTGCGGCGTGCTCGGTCCGCGCAGCAATGCGCACGGTCCGAACGAGTTTCTGCACGTTCCGTTTGCCAAGAAGCTGACGGCGGCCGTGGCAAGGGTGGTCGCCAGCCTGCCATGATGCCCATGTATTTATCGATCAAGGTCGCGGCCAATGCCTGGTACCAACTTCACTCCACTGACAGCGCGTGACGGCACCAACCTGGTGGTGATGGACTGGCCGCTGGACAAGGGCCCGGTGCGCGGCGTGGTGCTGATCGTGCACGGCCTGGGTGAACATGCTTGGCGTTACGACGCTCTGGCACTCAAGCTCAACAGTATGGGGTTTGCCGTGCGGGCCTATGACCAGTATGGCCACGGCGAGTCCATGGGCCAGCGTGGTGCCCTGCCCAGCGACGATCGCCTACTACAAGACCTGGCCGAGGTGGTCGACGAATCGCGCGCGCGCATGCGCGATGAGACGCCGCTGATCGTGCTGGGACACAGCATGGGTGGCCTGGTGGCCGCTCGTTTCGTGGCGCTGGGCATGCGCCGGCTCGAAGGCCTGGTGTTGTCGTCGCCCGTGCTTGATCCCGGCCTGAACGTATTCCAGAAATTGTTGCTGGCGGTGTTGCCGCCGCTGGCGCCCAATCTGCGTGTGGGCAACGGACTGAACCCCGACTTCATCTCGCACGACCCGCAGGTTGTGGCACGCTACAAGGCCGATCCGCTGGTCCACGACCGCATCTCGGCCCGGCTGGCAGCGTTCATCGCGCAAGGCGGCCCCGCGACCATCGCGCGTGCTGCGCAGTGGACCCTGCCCACCTTGCTGCTTTTCGCTGGCGATGACAAGCTGGTCAACCCGGCCGGCAGTCGTGCATTCTCCAGTGCCGCGCCAGCCGACGTGGTAACGACCCACTGCTTCGAAACGCTGTACCACGAGATATTCAACGAGGCCGAACCCGCCCGGGAGCAGGTGCTGGCCCACCTCGAGGCCTGGCTGGACGCGCGCTTCTAACAGGTTGCGCTTCTGTCCGGATAGCGTCTATCAGCGCTTGCCGAGCATGCCCATCTGCTGTTCTCCTTCAATGACCGTTCAACGGTCCCAGCTTAACGTCCTCGCGACCGTCTGGCACACCGGCTTTGTAAAGAATCACGCCTACAGGTTTTGCGAATGGCGCTTGCTGCGGGCCAGCCACAGCAGACCGGCCGCCGTGATCACCACCGGAATCAGCGACCCCAGATTCAGCAGCCGCCACCCTTGTGTGGTGACCAGGGCGCCGGAGGCGAACGAGGTCACGGCCATCACGGCGAAGACGCAGAAGTTGATGGCCGCCTGTGCCCGGTCTTTCTCTTCCGCACGGTAGGCCTTGAGCGACAAGGTGGTGCTGGCGGTGAACAGGAAATTCCAGCCCACGCCGAGCACGAACAAGGCGATGACGAACTGGTGCAGCTCGACGCCGGATAAGGCAATGGCGATGCACACCGCATTGAGCACGACGCCGACCGCCATGATCTGCAGCGTGCCGAATCGGCGGATCAGGTGGCCGGTAAAGAAGCCCGGCGCGAACATGCCGATCACGTGCCACTGCAGCACCAGCGCCGCATCCTCGAACGGCAGGTTGCAGACCTGCATCGCCAGCGGCGTGGCGGCCATCAACAGGTTCATCACGCCGTATCCCAGGGCCGCGCCCAAGGTGGACACGATGAAGATCGGCTGACGCATGATCTCGCTCAGCGGACGGCCTAGCGGTGCACCGGCCACTTTTGGCGGCACCGGCGGAAACCTCATAAGCGCCATCAGCGCCATGGAAATCACCGCCACCACCGCCAACGCCAGGTAGGCGCCGACAAACGGCGTCTCGGTCAGGCTGCGCGTGCGCGTGGCGATGTTCGGACCGATCACCGCGCCGATCAGGCCTCCGGTGAGCACCAGCGAGACGGCCCTCTCGCGAAATTCCGGCGGCGCGAACTCGGCGGCAGCAAACCGGTACAACTGGCCATTGGCGTTGTAATAACCGGCAATCACAGTCGCCGCGACCAGCAGCCAGAAGTTGTGCGCGACCACCGCATAGGCACACAGCAGCGCCGACACCAGCGCCACGGCCAGGCCAATCTGGAACGACCCCTTGCGCCCCCACGCGGTCTGTGTGCGTGCCACCAGCGGCGTGCTGAGCGCGCCACCGACCACATAACCCATCACCGGCAAGGTCGCCATCCAGCCCAGCGGTGCCAGGCTGAATCCGATCAGGCCATTGATGGCGATGAAGATGATGTTGTTGGTCAACAGCAGTCCCTGGCAGACCGCCATCAGCGTGAGGTTTCGGTTCATGCCAGGAGTGTAAGAGCGGCCAGCGCGGCGGTTTCCGAGCGCAACACCCGCGCGCCGAGCGAAACCGGCTGAAACCCGCCGGCCTGGGCCAGTGCCTCTTCAGCGGCGCCCAAGCCCCCCTCGGGCCCGCACAGGAACGTCACGGCCAGCGCCTGGCTGGCGGGCTCGGCGTTCCAGTCGCGCAGGTCGCGCGACCCCGGCTGCAGGGACAGGACCAACGCCGCCGCATCCTGCGGCAAAACCGCGGCGCGCCGGTGCTGGAACCAGCGTGCCAGCGCCAGCGGCTCATGGATCACCGGAACGCGGTTGCGCCCACATTGTTCGCAGGCCGCTACCGCGATGCTTTGCCAGTGCGCCACCTTCTTCAGGCCCCGCTGCGCATCGAGTCGCACGACAGTACGTTCGCTCATCAAGGGCTGGATGCTCGCAACGCCCAGCTCGGTGGCCTTTTCGACCAGCCAGTCCATGCGTTCGTTAGCCGGAATACCGATGGCCAGGTGCAAGGGACGGCGGGTTTCCCGCTCAAGCGGCGCATGGGCGCCCACCAGCACCTGCACTGACTGGCGGCCCATCGCCGTAACGGTGGCCGCGTATTCGCCACCCATCGGCGCCGCAGAGCTGGCACCAAACAGCGTGATGGCCGCACCGGGCTGCAGTCGCAGCACCTGAACGTGGCGAGCTGCCCCGTCCGGCAATTCCAGCGTCATGCCAGTTGCCAGCGGCTGCGGGCAATAAAAGCGGGGTCCCGAGGACATCAGCGGCGCGGCGGACAGACTCTAGACCCGGCCAAACGCGTAGCCGCCTTGCGCTTCGATGCCTTCGACCGCCTCGATCAGGCGCAGCAGCGGCTTGAGCTCACCGTAACGCCCACATGTAGCGCGGATGTAGCCAATGAAGCGCGGTGTGTCCGCCAGGTACTGGGGCTTGCCATCGCGCAATGTCAGGCGGGCGAAGATGCCGGCGACCTTGAGATGACGCTGCAGTCCCATCCATTCGACGCCGCGGTAGAACAGGCCGAAATCGTCGCCCACCGCGAGTCCGGCTGCACGAGCCTTCTCCCAGTATCGGATGGTCACGTCGAGCACGAACGCTTCATCCCAACTCAAGAAGGCGTCGCGCATCATGCTGGCGATGTCATAGGTGACGGGACCGTAGACCGCGTCCTGGAAATCCAGCACGCCGACCCGGTGATCGGCCGGCTCACCGGACTGCGCCGGCATCATCAGATTGCGCGGCATGAAGTCGCGGTGCACATAGACCAGGGGCCAGCTCAGGTTTTCGCGCACGATCAACGCAAAACTGCTGCGCAAGGTGTCGGCCATCTTGGCGTCAAGCGTGATGCCCCGGTACTGTTGCAGATACCACTGGGGGAAAAGGCCCAGTTCGCGCTGCAGCAAGGCCTCGTCATAGGCTGGCAACACCCCGGGCTGCGAGGCCTTTTGCCAACTGACCAGTGCGTCCACCGCATCCAGGTATAGGCCCAGGTTGGCCTGCGGCTGATCCCGATCGATCGCCTGCATCATGGTGCGGGGCCCCAGGTCGCTGAGCAGCAAAAAACCCTGCCCCTGATCCCAGGCCAGCACCTGCGGAACCCGCACCCCGGCCTGCGCCATCAATTCAGCCACGCGCACAAAAGGCTGGCAATTTTCCTTGTCCGGCGGTGCGTCCATGATGATGCGCGTGCCATGCTGGCTTTCGATGCGCAAGTAGCGGCGAAAGCTGGCGTCGGCCGAGGCCAGGCGCAGCGAATCGGGGGCCAATCCGTGCGGCGTCGCGATCGAGGACAACCAGGCGTCGAAGGCGGCGTGGCGCTGGCCGTCGGACCAGGCAATAGAGGCCATGGCGGTCGGTGGATGGTCGGCGGGGGCGTCGGTATGGCTCATGGATAATCCATTCTACAAACCCGGTCAGAGCGGGCTCTGCAACTTTCCCGATTTCCAAACTGTTTCCTGTAATGTGCTGTTTCCTGTAATGTGCTGTTTCCTGTAATGTGCTGTTCAACGCCAGCACCCGCACGCAAGGCCACCGGTCCGCTCCGCTCAAGAATGGCGCGGGAGTTGGCGCTGTTCGCGGCGGGCGCCTGTCTGTCCGCCACGCCCGTACTGGCCCAGGTTCAGCCCGATCAGGCCCCGCTGCAACTCAAGAGCTCGCGCCTGCTGCGCGAGGCAGTGTCCCAGGCCGATCGCGACGCACAGCCGTCTTTTGTCAGCGGCGACCAGCTGACATCGCGCACTGATCTGGAGACCGTGGTGGAAGGGCATGCGGAACTGCGCCGCGGCGATCTGGTGATCCGTGCCGACCGGCTGGAGTACTACCAACCCGACGATACGGCCAAGGCGCAGGGCAACGTGCGGATCAATCGCGCCGGCAACGTCTACGAAGGCCCTGAACTGGAACTCAAAATCGAGTCGTTCGAGGGATTTTTCCGCAATCCGCGTTATCAGTTGCTCAAGAGTCAGGGCCATGGTCAAGCCGATCGCATCGACTTCATCGACGAGAAGCGCGCCGTCATCCGCAACGCCACGTTCACCACCTGCAAGCGTGGCGGCCCGGACTGGATGCCGGACTGGATCATTCGTGCGGCCAGCATCAGCATTGACAACGAAGAAGAGGTCGGACAGGCGCAGGGCGCTGTGCTCAGCTTCAAGGGCGTGCCCATACTGCCGGTTCCGGGATTCACGTTTCCGCTGAGCGACAAGCGCAAGTCGGGCGTGTTGCCACCTACTTTCGGCATCGACAGCGTCAATGGCGTAGAGGTGACCACGCCGTATTACTGGAACATCGCACCCAACCGCGATGCGACGATTTCGCCATCGGTGATGAGCAAACGTGGAATTGATGTAGGCGCGGTGTTCCGCTACCTGGAGCGTGATTACCGCGGCCAGTTTCGTGGCAACTTCATGCCCGCGGACAAACTGCGCGACGACAACCGCTGGGGTTATTCGCTGAGCCACAGCGGCACCATCCGGACCGACCTGGCCGCCGTCGGCAACGTCGGCATGAGTCTGTCGCTGAACCGCGTCAGCGACGACAACTACTGGCGTGACTTCACGCGGGTCAGCCCCGGCCTGACACAGCGCCTGTTGTCGAACGACGTCAACCTGGCGTGGTCCCGAGGCAATCTGTCGACCCACCTTCGCATGCTCAAGTGGCAGACGCTGCAGGACGTGACGTCGCCGATCGTGCCGCCGTACGACCGTCTGCCGCAAGTGGGGATGCGTTACGCACGTTCGAACGTGAACGGTTTCGACATGTCGGTGGACGCAGATGCCACCCGCTTCAACGCCGACAGCACGCTGACCGGGCAAGTCAATGGCACGCGCGCGTTCTCGCTGTTCGAGGTCTCACGGCCCTGGATCTCGCCGTCCGGATACATCACGCCCAAGCTGCGGCTGCACGCCACCAACTACCAGTTCAACGGAGCGCTGAGCACTGGCGCGACCTCGGCCAGCCGGGTTGTACCGACGCTGAGCCTGGACAGCGGCCTGGTGTTCGAACGCGATACCGAGATCTTCGGCCATACCTTTCGCCAGACGCTGGAGCCGCGTGCCTTCTATGTGCTCTCGCCATATCGCAACCAGAGCGCGCTGCCAAACTACGACTCAGGTCGCAACGACTTCAATTTCGCCAGCATCTATACCGAGAACGCGTTTGTCGGCAACGACCGCATCTCGGACAGCAATATGCTGACGCTGGGTGTATCGACACGCCTGCTCAATTCTCAGACAGGCGCCGAAGCCGCGCGATTCGGCATTGCGCAGCGCGTGTTGTTCAAGGAACAGCGAGTGGCGCTGCCTGGCGAGACGACCTTGGCCAAGGGGCTGAGTGATGTGCTGCTCGGCGCCAGCATCAATATCGATCCGCGCTGGTCGTTCGACTCCACGGTGCAGTTTGACTGGGATACACGGCGCACTGCGCGCTCGATCTTCGGTGCGCGCTACAGTCCCGGCAACTACCGCGTCCTCAGCGCGGCCTATCGCTATCAGCGCAATTCGAGCGAGCAGATCGATTTCGCCTGGCAATGGCCGATCAACGACCTTTGGGGCGATCGCGGCCAGGATCTGGGCGCCGGGCAAGGCCAGGGAGCAGGGCGCTGGTATTCCGTGGGACGCATGAACTTCAGCATGCGCGACGGCAAGCTGGTGGACACTGTGCTCGGTTTCGAGTACGACGCCGGATGCTGGTTGGGCCGGGTGGTGCTGGACCGCACCTCGACCAGCACCTCGAGTGCCAGCAACCGCATCCTGTTCCAATTGGAGTTCGTCGGCTTTTCACGCCTGGGCTCCAATCCGCTGGAGACACTCAAGCAGAGCATTCCGCGTTACCAGTTCCTGCGCGAGACCAGCGTGAGTCCGAGCAGGTACACCAATTACGACTGATGATGGGTCCAACATGAATTCAGGCTTTTTGCGCCCAGCGCTGGCAATCCTCTTGGCATTTGGCAGCCTGCCGTCACAGGGGCAGAGCCTGCGCCTGCCCGGCGGCGCCGCAGCGGCACCCGCCGTCGCTGGCACACCGGCGAGCACCCAGCGTGCTTCAGACTACATCGTGGCCATCGTCAATTCCGAGCCGGTCACCAATTTGCAGGTGCGCCAGGAGATGCAGCGTCTGGCCCAGTTTCTGAGCCAGCAACAGCAGCAGATTCCATCGAACGACGTCCTCGCAGAACAAGCGCTGAGCCGGCTGATCAGTGATCGCGCCCAGATCCAGTACGCACGCGAAAGCGGCATCAAGGTCGAGGAGTTCTCTCTCGACGAGGCCGCGTTGTCGGTAGCGCGCCAGAATCAGGTGGACACGGCAGAGATGTACCGGCGGCTCGGTGCCGACGGCATTTCGCGCAGCCAGTTCCGCAACAGTTTGCGCGAGCAGATGTTGCTCTCGCGGGTGCGTGAACGGGAGGTCACCCAGCGGATTCGTGTGTCCGAGCTCGACATCGATCAGTATCTGCTGGAGCAACAGGCCAGCAACAGCCTTGCGTTGGCCGAGGTAAACATTGCGCACATCCTGCTGGCTCTGCCCGAGTCGCCGACGCAGGCGCAGCTGGCAGCCGTCCAGGCCAAGGCGCAGCAAATCCTCGAGCGGGTGCGCACTGGCGAAGAATTCTCGAAACTGGCACGCGAGATGTCGCAAGCGCCTGATGCCGAAGCCGGTGGCGTTTTCGGCATGCGACCGGCCGACCGCTATCCGCCCTTGTTTGTCGATGCCGTTCAGAAACTAGATGTGGGCGCCCTGACCACGGTGCGCTCCGGTGCCGGCGTGCATGTGCTGCGCCTGCTGGACAAGCGCTCCGCCGGCGGTCCCGCCACGACTGTGGTGCAGGCCCGGGTCAGCCATATCCTGCTGCGTCCGACAGCCTCGATGAACGAGGCTGCGGCCACCGCTCGCCTGAGCGAACTGCGCAAGCGGATTCTTTCCGGGCAGACCAGTTTCGAGGCGGCTGCCAAGGAGTTCTCCCAGGATGGAAGCGCAGCACAAGGTGGCGACCTGGGTTGGGGCGTACCGGGGCAGTTCGTTCCGGAGTTCGAGGCAGCGGTGGACAAGCTCCAGCCTGGTGAGATCAGTGAGCCGCTGATCTCGCGTTTTGGCGCGCACCTGATCCAGCTGCGCGAGCGCAAGTCCACGGCGCTGAGTGTGCGTGAGCAGCGCGAAGCCGTGCGCGGCCTGTTGCGCGAGAAGAAGTATGACGAGGCCTTCCTTACGTGGAGCGGCGAACTGCGTGCCCGCGCCTATGTCGATCTGCGCGAGCCACCGAGCTGAGCGGGGACATGGCGCAAGCATCCCGTAACCGAACCGGCGCGACCTCTGCACACGCGCCACGCAAGCGTTTCGGCCAGCATTTCCTGAACGACGGCGGCATCATCGGTGCCATCGTGGACGCGATTGCGCCGCATCCGGATCAGACCGTGGTGGAGATTGGCCCCGGACTGGGCGCCCTGACCCAACCCCTGGTGGAGCGGCTGGGTCATCTGATCGTCGTGGAACTCGATCGCGACCTGGCCGCGCGACTGCGCTCGCGCAGCGACCTGACCGTGATCGAGTCCGATGTGCTCAAGGTCGACTTCACCGAGTTGGCGGATGCTGCGGCCGCGAAGGCCAAGGTCGATGACACCAACCCGGTGTCGACGCTGCGCGTGGTGGGCAATTTGCCCTACAACATCTCCACGCCGATCCTCTTTCATCTGCTCACGCATGTTGCGCGCGTGCAGGACCAGCACTTCATGCTGCAAAAGGAGGTCGTCGATCGCATGGTGGCCTCTCCAGCCACCTCCGCTTATGGGCGACTAAGCGTGATGTTGCAGTGGCGTTATGCGATGGAAAACATCCTGCATGTGCCACCGGAGAGTTTCACGCCGCCACCGCGGGTGGACAGCGCGGTGGTGCGCATGGTTCCGCGTCCCGACGCGCCGATGGTGGATCTGCCCTTGCTGAGCCAGCTGGTGCAGGTCGCATTCAGCCAACGGCGCAAGCTGATGCGCCACACACTGGGCAAATGGCTGACGGACCGGGGATTTACCGGCCATTTCGACGTGCAGCGGCGCGCCGAAGAGGTGCCAGTGGCCGAATACATCGCGCTGGCACAGTCCTTGGCCGCACCATGAACAAAGCCCGTCACGAGGACGGGCTTTGTTGCTGTCAGACGCCGGTCGTCGCCGACCAGAACGTGGAACCGGTCAGGCGGTGGCCAACCAGTACTCCGCGTTGAACGGACTGCTCATGCGCAGTGCCAGTGGGGACACATCCAACAACTTGTCTGTCGGCATTCTTTCGCCGGACTCGGTGGTCAGGTGGATTCCCGACAGTACTTGACCGTTCTGGGTATCGCTGCTTGCCTCTTTCGCCCGTTCTGCTTGGCTGGTTGATGCAGAACGGGCTACAGAAAAGAATAGAAGCACCTGAACGGTATCTTCCGGTCTCCCCAGTAGTCGGATGCATCCCGGAAGATGTCGAGCAATTGCTCACGCGCTTCCTTGTCGAACTTGGCATTGGCAGGAATATGCTCGAGCACCACCACGAATCCGGGTTGTGGCCCGGACTTGTGGACCGGATCGGTCATGTTGTCGTACAAGGCATCGAAGTTCTTGCCAACATGGGCCGGCAGCGTGAATTGCTGCCCGATCATGTCGATGACATCCTGCTTGGACTGCGCTTCTGCCAGGTTCGCGTACAGGAAATGGTGACCCAGGCCGCTTGCAGCGTTCTGAAGGTCCTGCACCCTGAAGGCACGAATCGACTGGACTATGTTGCTTCGCACACCGCGCAATGGCACCTCAGTTTCCTGACGAGTTGGTGGCATATCCATTCCCGTTTCATTCTCTAGATAAGACATATTCACTTCCAACAAAAATCTATCGCCTGATCATCCGAAAACTCGCATAGTGATCGGCCGTGTAGTAGCAGACATCCGGCTTCTTCGCTTCGCCGCCGCACACAATGCGCCGCGCTCCACGATGGTTCAATCCTGGTGTCCTCACGGTGTATTCACGGTAATAACCCCGGTGCCTGATCGGAAGCATGCGCTCACGATTGCCAAAAACAGTCCCGTCCTTTTCAGAAGGAAAGGGGCCGCCGCGTGCAATCAGTTCATAGGTCTGAGCACCAGGGGCCGGGATCTCGGAAATCGCAATCGACGCAACCCTGTCTGGTGCATCGACCGGTGCCCTGGCACCGACAAGTCCCGAGAACAGCGCCGCAGCGAGCGTTAAGCCAGTGAGTCCTAACTTAATGCCTCTGAAAGACGCCATGCATCCACGCTCCAGAACCGAGGGTTAACCCGTAAATCGTTCGGGAGGTAGTGTCGCCTATCCGCTTTGAAAATGCAAGTGCCTGCACAGAAAGTGGGCATCTTGTGCGCCGCAGCAACGCGCCGAAAAGTCAGCGCATGCTTATGCGCAAAGTCTTACCGATCGGCATTTGCGTCGGCGACCGTCAGCGCCGTCATATTGACAATGCGCCGCACCGTGGTGCTGGCTGTCAATATATGTACCGGACTGGCGGCACCAAGCAGCACCGGGCCGATCGCGATGTTGCCGCCAGCGGCCGTCTTGAGCAGGTTGTAGGCAATATTGGCAGAATCGATATTCGGCAAAACCAGCAAATTGGCATCGCCGGACAAGCTGCTGTTGGGCATCAGGCGGGCGCGTGCTGCGCCATCGAGCGCGATGTCGCCATGCATCTCGCCGTCAACCTCCAGCCAGGGCGCCTGCTCACGCAGCAGTTCCAGCGTCTGGCGCATCTTGATGGCCGTGGGCTGGTTGCTGCTGCCAAAATTGGAATGCGACAGCAGCGCCACCTTGGGTTTCAGGCCGAAACGCACCATCTCTTCCGCGGCCATGGCGGTGATCTCGCACAGCTCGGCTGGGGTGGGGTCGTAGTTGACATGGGTGTCCACCAGGAACACGAAACGGTCGGGCAACATCAGGCCGTTCATGCAAGCATAGACCGGCACGTCCTGCGGCGTACCAGGGCTGCCGCCCTTTCGCTTGCCGATCACCTGGTCGATGTAGTGCAGGTGCATGGTCGTGGTACCCCAGGTGCCACAGATCAATCCGTCGACATCACCTTTGTGCAGCAGCATGGCGCCGATCAGCGTCAAGCGGCGACGCATCTCGATCTTGGCCATCTGCTGGGTCGTGCCTTTGCGCTCGGTCATGCGGTGGTAGGTCTGCCAGAAGTCACGATAGCGCGCATCATGTTCGACATTGACGACGTCGTAGTCCAGTTCCTCGCGCAAGCGCAAGCCGAATTGTTCGATGCGCTGGGCGATGATCTTCGGCCGACCGATCAACGTCGGGCGCGCCAGTCCTTCGTCCACCACGATCTGGCACGCGCGCAGCACGCGCTCTTCCTCACCCTCGCTGTAGGCGACCCGTTTGCGCGTGCCACTTTTGGCTGCGGCAAAAATCGGCCGCATCGTGTTGCCAGATGCATAGACAAAACTCTGCAGCCGCTCGCGATAGGCCTGCATGTCCTGGATCGGACGCAGCGCAACGCCGCTGTCCACCGCCGCCTGCGCCACGGCAGGCGCGATCATCATCATCAGACGCGGATCGAAGGGTTTGGGGATCAGATATTCCGGCCCGAATGCCAGCTGCTGACCTGCATACGCCGCTGCCACGACCTCGCTTTGCTCGGCCTGCGCAAGTTCGGCGATCGCACGCACCGCGGCGATTTCCATCTCGTCGGTGATGGTCGAGGCCCCCGCGTCGAGCGCGCCCCGAAAGATGTACGGGAAACACAGGACGTTGTTGACCTGGTTCGGATAATCGGTGCGTCCGGTGGCCATGATCGCGTCATCGCGCACCTGTTTGACGTCCTCGGGCGTGATCTCGGGGTTCGGATTGGCCAGCGCGAAGATCAGCGGCCGGGCTGCCATCTTGCGCACCATGTCCTGCTTGAGCACGCCGCCGGCCGACAGGCCCAGAAACACATCCGCGCCTTCGATGACGTCGGCCAAGGTGCGCGCCTGCGTAGGCTGGGCAAACATGCGCTTGTCCTCGTCCATCAGCTCGGTGCGTCCTTCGTAGACGACGCCAGCCAGATCGGTGACGAAGATGTTCTCGCGCGGCAGACCCAGCTTGAGCAACAGGTTCAGGCAAGCCAAGGCCGCGGCGCCGGCACCGGACGTGACCAGCTTGATGTTCTTCAGGTCCTTGCCCACCACTTTCACGCCATTGAGCAGCGCCGCACCCACCACGATGGCGGTGCCATGCTGGTCATCGTGAAAGACCGGGATCTTCATTCGTTCGCGCAGTTTGCGCTCCACATAAAAGCAGTCCGGCGCCTTGATGTCTTCCAGGTTGATACCGCCAAAAGTGGGCTCGAGTGAGGCGATGATGTCGACCAGCTTGTCCAGATCGTGCTTCTCGTTGATCTCGATGTCGAACACGTCGATGCCGGCAAACTTCTTGAACAGCACCGCCTTGCCTTCCATGACCGGCTTGGCCGCCAACGGACCGATGTCGCCCAGGCCCAGCACGGCCGTGCCGTTGGTGATCACCGCAACCAGATTGCCGCGGCTGGTGTAGCGAAAGGCATTGTTCGGATCGGCGACGATTTCCTCGCATGCAGCTGCGACGCCGGGCGAATACGCCAGCGCCAGATCGCGCTGCGTGATCAGCTGCTTGGTCGCGGTAACGGCGATCTTGCCGGGCGTGGGGAACTCGTGATACTCCAGGGCCGCCTTGCGCAACTCGGCGCGTTTCTCATCGGAACTGGACATCGAGTCGGACATACACAATCTCCTGCCGTTTCGGGCAATTTGCGGCAGGCCTCAGGGGTGGCGGGCGCGCTAGTCAGGGGGTGAAATTGTAGGCTCGGGCTAAAGCGGCGGCGTGGTGACGCTTATGGGCCAGCCGATGGTCCCATCGGGTGCGCCTTCAGACGAAGCCGCGCAGTGGCAGGCTGTCGTCGCGCTGCAACCAGTTGCGTGGCGAATAGGCCGTGCGCGCGTCGGTGGCATGCAAGGTGTACGCGTGACGCGATGCCGCCGACCGGTTGGCAGCGCTGTAGTGGGGTAGCAGCCCGTGCAGCACGACCAGCGAGCCGGCAGAGACCTCGACCGGCACCGCATTGTCCGCACCGGGCCAGGGCGTCGCGTCCAGGGTCTCGATCACAGCGACGTCGCCATTACGAACGAACCGCTCGCGCAAGGGTCCGAGGTGACCGCCGGGTTGCACCCACAGGCAGCCGTTGTCACGGTGTGCGTCCTGAAGCGCGAACCAGAAGGTGGTCACGCTGATCGGTGTGGTGTCGAAGAAGGTCGCATCCTGGTGCCAGCGCACCTCGCCGCCTATACCCGGCTGCTTGCAGATGACCATCGATTGCCAGATCAGCGGTCGCGCCAGCCCCAGGTCCCCAGCCAGATCCGCCAGATCCTGTCCATGGGAGAACCGGTCGAACACCGGGTCCAGATCGTGCAGCGCATGACCAATCTTGTTGATCGACAAGGCCTTGGCCTGGCGCAGCTGCCCGTGTTCGTCGAAGGCCTCCTCCTCGAAGAAGCAGCGGATGGTGTTGGCGGAGTCAAGGAAATAGTCGTTCACCCGGCGCTGTTGCTCCTGGGTCGTGAAGATGGCCTGCACACCGGCCGGATCGAAGGCCTCAATGATGGCTGCGGCACGTTCGCTAACGGCCTGGATGGCGGCCGCGTCCCTGAAGCCCGGCAGCACCAGGAAACCCTGTTGACTGAACTGCTGCGCGTGCGTTGCGTTCATGCCAGTCGGGATTGCGCGTCAGCCGCGCATCAGCGCTTCGATGTCAGACACGCCCACCGGCACGCCCCGGCTGATCAGCTCGCAACCGTCCGCCGTCACGATGGCGTCGTCTTCGATGCGGATGCCGATGTTGTGAAACTGCGCCGGCACTCCGTCGGCCGGCCGTACATAGATACCCGGCTCGATCGTCAGCACCATGCCCGGGCGCAGGATACGCGCCGGCCGGTTCACGATGGTCTCGCCGCTGAGCGCATCCTTGCGTTCGCTGGTCTGCCCCAGCTCGCTGGGCTCGAGATAGCCCCCGCAGTCATGCACGTCCATGCCCAGCCAATGACCGGTGCGGTGCATGTAGAACTGGAAGTACGCGCGCTTGTCGATCACATCGTCCAGCGTGCCGACCTTGGCGCCATCGAGCAACCCCAAGTCGAGCATGCCCTGGGCCAGCACCTTGACACTGGCCTCGTGCGGATCGGTAAAGCGGGCGCCACTGCGGGTGGCGGCCACGGCCGCATCCTGGCTCGCCAGCACCAGCTCATACAGGGCGCGCTGGGGCCCGGTGAAGCGGCCATTGGCCGGGAAGGTGCGGGTGATGTCACTCGCATAACCATCGAGTTCGCAGCCGGCGTCGATCAGCACCAATTCGCCATCGCGGATCGGGGCGGTGTCGGCGCGGTAATGCAGCACGCAGGCATTGGCGCCCGCCGCCACGATGGAGCCATACGCCGGATACTGCGAGCCGTGACGGCGGAACTCGTGCAGCAGTTCGGCGTCCAGATGGTATTCACGCACATCCTGACCGTCGCGCAACATGCGCGCCGAGAGCTGCATGGCGCGAATGTGCGCGCCGGCACTGATCTGCGCCGCACGGCGCATGGTGTCCTGCTCGTACGCATCCTTGATCAGGCGCATCTCGTCCAGCAATCCGCACAGATCGCGCTGCTGACCCGGGCACAAGGCGCCGAATCGCACCCGCGCACGCAGTTGGCCCAGCCAGCCGTCGATGCGGGTTTCCAGTCCCTTGTGGATGCCGAATGGATACCAGACCACGTCACGGCCATCCATCAGGCGCGGCAGTTGCGCATCGAGCTCGGCGACGGAAAACGCCGCATCCACCGCCAGACGTTGTGGTGCGTCGGCCGGGCCAAGCCGGTAGCCGTCCCAGATTTCGCGTTCCATGTCTTTGGGCTGGCAGAACAAGGTGGTCTTGCCATCACCGGTGATGACCAGCCAGGCCTGTGGCTCGGCAAAGCCGCTCAGGTAATGAAAATAGCTGTCGTGGCGGTACAGGTAGTCGCTGTCCCGGTTGCGGCTTTGTTCCGGCGCCGTTGGAACGATGGCGATGCCTTGCGGGCCCAGCTGGCGCGCCAGCGCCGCGCGCCGCTGTGAATGGATGGAATTCGTCATGCGTGCATTGTCAGGATTCGGTGGACAGGTTGAGTCGGGCCAAGCGTTCGGGCGTACCAACATCAACCCAAGGGCCAGTGTATATCTCGCCGCTGACCAATCCGTGGTCAATGGCCAAACGCAGTATCGGCGCCAGCGGCGCCCGGATGCCATCTGGATTACCCGCGGCAATGGCGCAATAAGGCGGCGCAAACAGGGCGTGGCGGTACAGGCCTATGGTGCTATAGGTAAAACGCGCCGCGCCGTCGTTCGTCACCGGAGCGCCATCCATCAGGCCGAAGTCGCCTTTAGCGTTGTGCGGCGGATTGGGAACCAGCCAGATGTGGGCCAGCATCGTGCTTGCGCGAAAGCGCTCCACCGCCTCGGGGGAGAAGACAAACTCTGGAACAAACACATCGCCGGCGAGCACCCAGAACGGATCCGACATCCGGGGCAACACGCGCACAATGCCGCCGGCGGTCTCCAGCGCGCCGCCAAAGTCCAGGCCTTCGTCGGAATAGTGCATGCGAACCGACCCGGTGTCGACAGACTTGTCTGCTTGAGCGCCGCCCGCATGTGGATCGAACCGGTCGCCAAAATAGGTCGCAATCTGCTCGCCGAGCCAGGCCGTGTTGATCATAAGCTCCGAGACCCCGGCGCGCACCAGCGCCTCCATCGGCCACTGCATCAGCGCCTTGCCATGCACCTGCAGCAGCGGCTTGGGGCAGGAATCGGTCAGCGGCCGCATGCGCTCGCCACGCCCCGCAGCCAGGATGATGGCGCCACAAGTCATCGGCGCACCGTGGACGAAACCGCGTAGCAAGCCGCGCAACAGAAGATAAACATGGCCAGACTTTAGCGCCATTGCACCGGAACCGGACCAGCCAACACACCGGCATGCAGTCTGCGAAACCAGCGCCTTGGGGTCGCGGCAAACAGGCAATTACCGTCCGTGGCGCGGCTGAACGATAAAATCCCGGGTTCGCGGCCCTTCGGGCCTGGCATCTTTCCTGATCACCCCACCATGACTACACCTCAGACAATGGCCAACGCCATTCGCGCCCTGGCAATGGACGCCGTACAACAAGCCAACTCCGGACATCCCGGCGCGCCCATGGGTATGGCAGACATGGCCGTGGCCTTGTGGGGGCCGAAGACCGCGGGCGACCTGCCGGCCGGCGTGCTCAAGCACAACCCGGGCAACCCGAACTGGATCGACCGGGATCGCTTCGTGTTGTCCAACGGACATGCGTCGATGCTGCTGTACTCCTTGCTGCACCTGACCGGCTACAACCTGCCAATGAAGGAGTTGAAGAATTTCCGCCAGCTGCACAGCAAGACGGCCGGCCACCCGGAACACGGCATCACGCCCGGCGTGGAAACCACGACCGGCCCGCTGGGCCAGGGTTTCGCCAACGCCGTGGGCATGGCGCTGGCCGAGAAGCTGCTGGCCAGTGAATTCAACCGCGAAGACCATGCGGTTGTCGACCATCGTACCTACGTGCTTCTGGGCGACGGCTGCCTGATGGAAGGCATCAGCCATGAGGCGGCCGCCCTGGCCGGTGCCTGGAAGCTGAGCAAGCTGGTCGCCTTGTACGACGACAACGGCATCTCCATCGACGGCCAGGTGGCACCCTGGTTCATCGACAACACCGCGCTGCGTTTTGTTGCTTATGGCTGGAACGTGATCGGCCCGATCGATGGCCACGACGCAGCCGCCGTGTCCAGGGCCATGGTCGAGGCACAGGCGCAAAGCGATTTGCCGACCCTGATCATCTGCAAGACGCGTATCGGCCAGGGCAGCCCGAACCGTGGCAACACCGCCAAGGCCCATGGCGAGCCGCTGGGCGCGGACGAAATTGCGCTGACGCGTGAAGCATTGGGCTGGACCGAGCCGCCATTCGTGGTCCCGGCCGACGTCAAAGCCGCGTGGGATTGCAAGTCGGCCGGCACTGCTGCCGAATCGGCCTGGGATCAGCGCTTCGCTGCCTACAAGGCTGCGCATCCGGAACTGGCCAAGGAACTCGTACGCCGCATGAAGGGCGCGCTGCCACGCAATTTCGCGCAGACCGTGGTCGACACCGTGATCGCCGCCGATCAGAAGGCTGAAACCGTGGCCTCGCGCAAGGCATCACAGATCGCGCTGGAAGCGTTCACCGCCGCTTTGCCCGAGATGCTGGGCGGCTCGGCCGACCTGACCGGCTCGAACCTGACCCATACCAAGAGTACGCCGAGCCTGCGTTTCGACCTCGACGGCAAGGTCGCGCTAAGCCCGAACGCCGGCGGCGTCCTGGTCGGCGGCCGCCATATCAACTACGGCGTGCGCGAATTCGGCATGGCCGCAGTGATGAACGGCGTGGCCCTGCATGGCGGCTTCATTCCCTACGGCGGCACCTTCCTGACCTTCAGCGACTACAGCCGCAACGCGGTGCGCATGGCGGCACTGATGAAGCTGCGCGTGGTCCACGTCTTCACCCATGACAGCATCGGTCTGGGTGAAGACGGCCCGACCCACCAGTCGATCGAACATGCGGCTTCGCTGCGCCTGATTCCCAACCTGGACGTCTGGCGTCCGGCCGACACCGCCGAAACCGCGGTGGCCTGGGCGGTGGCGCTGCAGAACGCGTCGCGCCCCACGGCCATGTTGCTGAGCCGCCAGGGCATCAGCTACGCACCCAAGGGCGTATGCCCGGCCGCGCCCGACGCGGCTGGCCTGGACGCCATCAGCAAGGGCGCCTATGTGCTGGCCGAACCCTCCGAAGTGGGTTTGCGCAAGAAGGCCCAGGCGGTGATCATCGCCACCGGCTCCGAAGTACAGCTGGCGCTCAAGGCACAGGAACTGCTGGCGACACGCAAGATTGCGGTGCGCGTGGTCTCCATGCCCAGCACCACCACGTTCGACCGCCAGTCGACCGCCTACAAGACCGAGGTGTTGCCGGCAGGTCTGCCGCGCATCGCGGTCGAGATGGGCGTGACCGATGGCTGGTGGAAATACGGCTGCGCCGCGGTGGTCGGCATCGACACCTATGGCGAATCGGCGCCCGCGCCGGTGTTGTTCAAGCATTTCGGATTCACGCCGGAAAACGTCGCGGACACGGTGCAAAAGGTTTTGATCAAACGCTGATCGGCGTCTGGCAACGGGTTTTCAGGTTTCAACCAACGGAGGTACAGCAAATGGCTATCAAGATCGGCATCAACGGCTTCGGCCGCATCGGACGCATGGTGTTTCGGGCAGCGGTGCAAAACTTCAAGGATATTGAAGTAGTCGGCATCAACGACCTGCTGGAACCCGATTACCTAGCCTATATGCTGCAGTACGACTCGGTCCACGGCCGCTTCAAGGGCGACGTGTCGGTCGACGGCAACACCCTTGTCGTGAACGGCCGCAAGATCCGGCTGACCGCGGTCAAGGACCCGTCCGAGCTGAAATGGAATGAAGTCGGTGCCGATATCGTCATCGAGTCGACCGGCCTGTTCCTGACCAAGGAAACCGCGCAAAAGCACATCGATGCTGGCGCCAAGAAGGTCATCATGTCGGCCCCGAGCAAGGACGACACACCGATGTTCGTGTTCGGCGTCAATGATAAGACCTACAAGGGCGAGGCCATCATCTCCAACGCCTCGTGCACGACCAACTGCCTGGCTCCGGTGGCCAAGGTGCTGCACGACAACTGGGGCATCAAGCGCGGCCTGATGACCACCGTGCACGCCACGACCGCGACGCAGAAAACCGTCGACGGCCCGTCCAACAAGGACTGGCGCGGCGGCCGCGGCATCCTGGAGAACATCATCCCGTCAAGCACTGGTGCCGCCAAGGCCGTGGGCGTGGTGATTCCCGAGCTGAACAAGAAACTCACCGGCATGTCGTTCCGCGTGCCCACATCCGACGTGTCGGTGGTCGACCTGACGGTGGAGTTGTCCAAAGAGGCGACCTACGCCGAGATCTGCGCGGCGATGAAGGCCGCATCCGAGGGCAGCATGAAAGGCGTCATGGGCTACACCGAAGCCAAGGTCGTATCCACCGATTTCCGCGGCGAGAGCTGCACCTCGGTGTTCGATGCCGACGCGGGCATGGCGCTGGATGGCACCTTTGTGAAGGTGATCTCCTGGTACGACAACGAGTGGGGCTACTCGTGCAAGGTGCTGGAAATGGCACGCGTCGTCGCCGGCTGACACATCGCCTGACTTGGGCCTGAAGGCCCGCGGTCCGCCGCTGACGGCAGGCCGCGCGCCTTTGTCACATATGGGCTAGAAAAGGTCGCCCAGGAACGATCCGATACGGCGATGGGCCGCGTCACAATACGGCACCTGCACACACCCATGACCGGAACAACGTGACCTCTCCCGCGACGGCGCAAGGCATCCGGTTCCTGTGCGCCGGCGTGTTCGTCTTCTCGTTGCAGGACGCGGTGGTCAAGCAGGTCAGTGGCGACTATCCGCTGACGCAGGTGATGACGATACGCTCGATCGTCGCGATCCCGATTTTGCTCGTCATGGTGCAACTCGAGGCTGGCTGGCGCGCCATCTTCACTCCGCATTTCCGCTCCCTGGTGTTGCGTGCCGGCCTGATGTTTGGCGCCTACACGACCTACTACATGGCGTTTCCGGCGATGAACCTGGCGTATGCGGTGGCCTTGTATTTCACGGTTCCTCTTTTTGTCACCGCGTTGGCCGGCCCGTTTCTGGGTGAACGGATCGGCATCAAGGTATGGGCGGCACTCGCCGTCGGTTTCAGCGGCATTGTGGTGATCTTGCAGCCGGGCAGCGGGTTGTTCGAATGGGCGGCGTTGTTGTCACTGACATCGGCACTGATGTACGCGACCTCCATGTTGATGGCAAGGCGCATCGGTACGGCGCAGCCGGCGTCGGTCATGACCTTCTATCAGAACTGGGTTTTCCTGGCCGGTGCGCTTGTGATCGCCGCATGCACCCATTGGCTTGGCATCGAGGACGCCGGCCACCCCAGCATCACATTCCTGGTCCGGCCTTGGGTCTGGCCCAGCGTCGGTGACGCCTTGCTGATTTCCTCCTGCGGCGTCATCGCATCGGCAGGCATGTTGTTTTTGACCAATGCCTACCGGATCGCACCGGCCAATCTGGTCACGCCATTCGAATACACCGGCATCCTATGGGCGCCACTGTGGGGATTTCTGTTTTTTGGCGAGGTGCCGCGCTCGACGACTGTCATCGGGGGCATGCTGATCGTCGCTGCCGGTATCGTCGCTTTGCGTGAGGCGCGAAAATGACCAATCAACAGGGTGCAGCCCTGAACCACCAGAATCAAGGAACCAGCAACATGGACGTGATGCAAACCATCCACGCGGCATTCGAGCGGCGCGGCAACGAAAGCTACGGCGAAGGCGTGAGCCAGCTCGAACATGCGATCCAGTGCGCTGCGTTCGCGCAGCGCGACGGCGCCAGCGACGCACTCATCGCCGCAGCCTACCTGCACGACATCGGCCACCTGCTGCACGATCTGCCGCAGGACATTGCCGACAGCGGCGTCGACACCCAGCACGAATCAACCGGCTCGGCCTGGCTGTCGCAGTTTTTCGGCCCCGAGCTGACCGAGCCAGTGCGTATGCATGTGGCTGCCAAACGTTATCTGGCCGCGACCGAAGAGGGTTATTTCGACCTGTTGTCGGATGCCTCCAAGTTGTCATTGCAGTTGCAGGGCGGACCGATGGCTCCCGCGCAGGCCCGTGCCTTGGAGGCCGAGCCCTTCTTCGCCGAAGCCTTGCGCCTGCGGCGTTGGGACGAGGAGGGCAAGATCGAAAATTACCAGGGACCGAGCCCGGCGCATTTCGAGGCGATCGTCAAGACCTGTCTGCAGCACTGAGACCGGGCTGATCGCGCACCGGCTTGCGCAAGGTCATGGAGGCCGCCCTCGGGTGTCTGGCACCATGGGCCCATGCCCGCATCGTCCGACCGACTCCCGCCCTTTGTCCAGGCTTTGCTGGAGCCCGCCCGCCATCGGCCGGGTACCCGCCCGGTGTCCTGAGAACCTACAGGCGCATATGATCAGGACAGTTGCTCCGCCTGGTAACAGGCCCGATTTCGAGGTTCGGTCGACGCTGAGTTGCCAAACGACAGGTTGTTGATCTGAATAACTGGAAGGGGATCAGGTCACCGGCGCCGGATTGAACAGCACCAGCGCGTTGTGCAGCTTCCAGTGTTCGGCCCAGGTCTTCTTGCCGCTGGCGACCTCTAACATCATGCGAAACAGCTCCCAGCCCATCTGCTCGATCGTGGTCTCTCCGGTTGCGATACGTCCGGCATCCAGATCCATCAGGTCGTGCCAGCGCCGCGCCAGGTCGCTGCGCGTGGCGACCTTGATCACCGGCACCTCGGCCAGGCCATAAGGCGTGCCGCGTCCGGTGGTGAAGATATGCAGGTTCATGCCCGCGGCCAACTGCAAAGTGCCGCAGATGAAGTCACTGGCGGGCGTGGCCGCATACAACAAACCCTTTTGCAAGGCGCGCTCACCCGGAGGCACCACGCCCATGATGGGCGCGGTGCCCGACTTGATGATCGAGCCCATGGCCTTTTCGACGATGTTGGACAAACCACCGGCCTTGTTGCCAGGCGTGGTGTTGGCACTGCGGTCGACCTTGCCGCGCTCCAGATAGCGGTCGTACCAATCCATCTCGCGCACCATCGCCTCGGCCACCTCGGTGGTGGCGGCGCGCGCGGTCAACTGGTCGATGCCGTCACGCACTTCAGTGACTTCGGAGAACATCACGGTGGCACCGGCGCGCACCAGCAAGTCGGTTGCAAAGCCAACGGCCGGATTGGCGGTGACACCCGAGAACGCATCGCTGCCGCCGCATTGCACACCGACCACCAGACCGGCGGCGGAACAGGTCTCGCGCCGGCGTTGGTTCAAGCGCTCCAGATGCACACGGGCCTGGCGCATGATCGAATCGATCATCGACATGAAGCCGACATGGGCAGCGTCCTGCAGGCAGACGACATCGAGTTTTTTCGCCTCCTGTGCGCCGCGCTGGTCGCTGATAGTGATCACACCCGGCGGAAACAGGCGTTCGGGCTGCAGTTTCTCGCAGCCCAGGCTGACCACCATCACCTCGCCGCCGAAGTTCGGGTTCAAGCTGATGTTGCGCAGTGTGCGGATCGGGATCACCGCGTCGGGCGCGTCAATCGCCACACCGCAGCCGTAGCTGTGCTCCAGGCCCACCACATCGTCCACATGCGGAAACGACGGCAGCAGTTCGTCCTTGATGCGGCGAACCGCGAAGTCCACGACACCGGCGACACATTGCACGGTGGTCGTGATCGCCAGGATGTTGCGGCTTCCCACCGAGCCGTCGGCATTGCGATAGCCCTCGAAGGTGTAGCCCTCCAGCGGCGGCAGCGGTTCGGGCTTGGCCGTGGCCATCGGCAAGCCGGTGAGGGCGCGTGCCTGCGGCATCTGCAGCAGGCGCTCATGCACCCAGCTGCCGGCCGCAATGTCGCGCAAGGCGGTGCCGATCACGACGTTGTAGCGGCGCACCGGTGCGCCGCTGGCAATGTCGACCAGGCTGAGCTTGTGGCCTTGCGGCACCTTCTCCAGCAAGGTCAGTCCGTCCGCAAACACGGTACCGGCCGGCAGACCTCCGTCGTTGGCGACGATGGCCACGTTGTCCTCCACATGCATGGCGATCCGGTGGGGCGGGAGCGACGGGGTATCAGGGGCAGTCACGGCGGGTCCGGCAAAGGGGTGGGAGCGGGCTGCGACGGATCCACAAGGCTCCGCCCGGCAGCCGCGTCGGCATCAGGCCAGCGTGTAAGCGGTCTTGACCGTGGTGAAGAACTCCTGGGCATAACGGCCTTGTTCGCGCGAGCCGTAACTCGAACCCTTGCGACCGCCGAACGGCACGTGGTAGTCGACACCGGCCGTGGGCAGGTTGACCATCACCATGCCGGCCTGGCTGTGGCGCTTGAAATGGGTGGCGTATTTCAGCGAGGTGGTGGCGATGCCGGCCGACAGACCGAACGGCGTGTTGTTGGCCTCGGCCAGCGCGGTGTCGTAGTCCTTGACGCGGATGATGCTGGCCACCGGGCCGAACACTTCTTCACGGTTGATGCGCATGTCGGCGCTGGTGTCGGTGAACAGCGCCGGTGCCATGAAGAAACCCTCGGTATCGCGCTTGAGCGGCTCGCCACCGAGCAGCAGCTTGCCGCCTTCCTTCTGGGCGATCGCGACATAGTCGAAGTCCTGCGCGAGTTGCGATTTCGATGACACCGGACCGATGTCGATGCCGGCTTGCAAGGCATCACCAACCTTGAGCCCGGCCATGCGTGTCTGCATGGCTGCGATGAACTTCGGATAAATGCCTTCGGTGACAATCAGCCGGCTCGACGCGGTGCAGCGCTGACCAGTGGAGAAGAACGCGCTTTGCACACACAGCTCGACCGCCTGGGCCAGATCGGCATCGTCGAGCACGACCTGCGGATTCTTGCCGCCCATCTCGAGCTGCACTTTCTTCAGGTTCACCGCACATTGCTGCGCAATGCGCCCACCCACTTGCTGAGAACCGGTGAAGCTGATCGCGTCGATGCCCGGATGGTTGACCAGCAGGTCACCGACCACGCTGCCGCGTCCCATGACCAGGTTGAACACACCGGCAGGAATGCCGCTGCGGTTGATGATATCGGCCAGCGCCCAGGCACAGCCCGGCACCAGATCGGCAGGCTTGAGCACCACGCAGTTGCCGTAGGCCAAGGCCGGTGCGACCTTCCAGGCCGGAATGGCGATCGGGAAATTCCACGGTGTGATCAGACCGATGACACCCATCGGCTCACGCGTCACTTCGACGCCGATGCCTGGGCGCACAGACGCCACGCTCTCACCGGCCAGGCGCAGGCATTCGCCGGCAAAGAACTTGAAGATGTTGCCAGCGCGTGCGGCCTCGCCGATACCTTCGGCTCGGGTCTTGCCTTCTTCGCGTGCCAGCAAGGTACCCAGCTCTTCACGCCGGGCCAGGATCTCGTTGCCGATCTTGTCCAGCGCATCGGAGCGGGCCTGAATACCCGAGGTCGACCAGGCCGGGAACGCGGCGCGTGCTGCCTGCACCGCGGCGTCCATCTGCTCCGCATTGGCCTGGGTGTAGTGGCCCAGAACATCGGCGGTGTTGGACGGATTGACGTTCGGACTGTAGCTGTCACCCGCCACCCATTGGCCGTTGATGAGGTTGTCGTGTTGTTGTGTCGTCATGTGGGTTCCCTTGCAAAAGTTCGATTAGAGGAAGGTGAGGAAGTCAATGTTAAGCAATGTCCGAGGCCAGCGTCACCGGCGCATCCTGGCGCGACGACCCGATGATGGCCTCGATGACGGCATGCACCGCTATGGCGCTGCGTCCGGTCACGGTCGGCGCGCGATCGTCCTGTACGGCATCGAGAAAGTCGCGGATCACGGCTCGGTGCGGGCCATGGTCGAACGCCATAGGGTCGGCGCCACCGCCATTGCCGCTGTCGGCACCCAGGGTTTCGTGGCGCCCGTCGGCAAAGGCGATCTGCAGGCACCCGGCCTGCAGCGTCGCCGTGCCACCGCTGGCATTGATCTCGATGCGCTCGGGATAACCGGGATACGCCGCCGTGGTGGCCTGCACCATGGCCACGGCACCGCCCGGGTAATGCAACAGGGCACTGGCACAGTCTTCACACTCCATCTGGTGCACGGCGCTGGTAGTGACCACACCGGTGACGCGTTGCGGTGGCCCGATCAGGCTGAGCAGCAGGTCCAGCGTGTGAATGGCCTGCGTCATCAGCACGCCGCCACCGTCCCGCTCCAGTGTGCCGCGACCGGCTTCGTTGTAATAGGACTGTGGTCGCCACCAGCGTACCTGGGCGCTGGCGCTGATCAGTGTGCCGAGTTGGCCACTGCGCAACAAATGCCGAAGGCGCACCGCGCCCTCGCGCAGACGGAACTGCAACATCACCGCCAGCTTGACACCGGCTGCCTCGCAGCAGGCCACGAGTTCGCGTGCTCGCGGCAGATCGCGTTCAAGCGGCTTTTCCACCAGCACATGTTTGCCGGCGGCCGCCACCTGGCGCACCACTTCCAGATGCGCCGCAGGCGGCGTGAGCACCAGCACGGCGCGCACGCGGGGGTCCCGCAAAATGTCGTCCAGGCGCGTGGTCCGCCGTGTGCCTTCGGGCAGGGAAACAGCCGCCAGACGCTGCGCATCACGCGCACAGACCCAGGTCAGCGGATAGGCGGCGCGCAGATCGTGTAGCGCGCGCAGGTGCGGCGCCGCACCCATGCCCACGCCCACCACTGCCACGTCGAATGCCGATTCCATGTTTGTGCGGTGCCAGCGTTTACTGCGAGCCCAGCGTCTTGATCAACGCAGCCAGTTGCTCTACCTCGGCGGGCTTGAGATCAGTGAGCGGCGGACGCACCGGGCCGGCGCCATGGCCGACGATGGTCGCGCCCGCCTTGACGATGCTCACCGCATATCCAGCCATGCGGTTGCGGATCGCCAGGTAAGGCATGAAGAAGTCATGCAGCAGTCGATGCTGGGTTGCCATGTCGTCGTTGGCGACCGCGCGGTAAAAATCCATCGCCGTCTTGGGAATGAAGTTGAACACCGCCGACGAATACACCGGTGCGCCCAGCGCCTTGTAGGCGGCGGCATAAACCTCTGCGGTGGGCAGGCCACCCAGATACGCAAAACGATCACCCATGCGCTGGTAGATCGAGACCATGTTCTCGATCTCGCCGACGCCGTCCTTGAAGCCGATCAGGTTGGGGCAGCGATCGGCCAGGATCGCCAGCGACTCGGGCGTGAGTTTGCAGACATTGCGGTTGTAGACGATGACACCGAACTTCACGCTCTTGCACACCGCTTCGACATGGTTGATCAGGCCTTCCTGGCCGGCTTCGGTCAGGTAATGCGGCAGCAGCAGGATGCCGTGTGCACCCAGACGCTCAGCTTCCCGGGCGCAGGCAATCGCGAAACGCGTCGAGCCACCGGCGCCGGCAATGATCGGCACCTTGCCACGGCAGGTGTCGACCGCCGTCTTGATGATGGACGGGTATTCGTCGCCGGTGAGCGAAAAAAACTCACCGGTGCCGCCAGCGGCAAACAGTGCGGTCGCACCGTAGGGCGCCAGCCATTCCAGCCGCTCGATGTAGGTCTTTGGCCGAAAGTCGCCTTGTTCGTCGAAATCGGTCAGCGGAAACGACAGCAAACCGGAGCTGATGATGGTCTTGAGGTCTTGGGGGTTCATCATGGTCAATCAAGGGATAAATGGAAGGAACGGCGCCAGGCCGCCGGGCGGTAGATGTCAGTCAAATCAGAAACCGTAAAGCTGTTGCGGGTTGTCGACAAGGATGCGTCGGAAAGCGTCGGCGTCCGGTGTCCAGGCGCGCAACAAGCGCAACATGTCCGCGTCCCCGGGTGGCGTTGCCCACCCGACATGGGGCCAGTTGCTCGCCCAAAGGCAAGGTTGCGGATAGGCTTGCGCCAGGGTACGGGCCAGTAGGCTGACATCGGCATAGTCGGGCGCACCGGAGCGGGATGTCTCGTAGGGTGCGGAGAGCTTGACCCAGCAACGCCCCGTGTCCATCAGGCTGCGCAGCGCCCGAAACTCCGGCGCATCGACGCCGGGCGGCGACAGGAACTTGCCGTTGTGGTCGATCACCAGCGGGATCGGGAGGTTGGCGAGCTGTTGCAATCGGTGTGGAAAGTCGGCGCCGTCGATCTGCAGATTGACATGCCAGCCCAGCGGGGCGATACGCGCGGCCATCGGCAACAGCGCGTCCCATGGCAACACCGGCTGATTCAACATCATGAAGCGAACCCCGCGCACACCGGCCGCATGCAGCTGCGCCAGCGTTGCGTCGTCGACGGACGGCGCGACGGTCACGACACCGCGGCTACTGGCACCAAGTTCGGCCAGCGCTGCCAGCATGCACCGATTGTCGAAGCCATACGTGCTCGACTGCACCAGCACGCCGCGCGTGAGCCCCAGTTCCGCCTGCACCTTGCGATAGTCCGATAGCTTGGCACGCTCCGGCGCAGCGACGCTCGCCGAGGCAGCGAGCGGATATGCTGGATCGAACACATGAAAGTGGCAATCACATGCGCCCGGTGGCAGTGCGGCAGCAGATGCAGCGTCGTGGGTCATGGCATCACGGTGTCGCTGGCTTGATCGCCAGATGGTGCATGCGCGTAGCGGCATCGGCGTTGAGGGCACCCACGGGTATCCGTCCCTGCAGAATCTCGGTGGTCTGGCGCACGGTCTCCAGCGCCTGGGCCGCCGGATCCCACACTGGTGATTCGCCGACCTTGTCGCGCCCGGTCGAGACCACGCGCGGCTCGGATTTGCGCAGGCTAGATATCAAGTGAACGGTCCCATTCGGACAAATGGGCCGCCCTGGAGCTGCACGGCCGGATCATTCAGGTCCGGCGCCTCGGTACGTGCATAGACGGCGTCGCGGAACACGTCGGAGCTGTCCTGTGGCACATAGCCGATGTGGCGCGCCCCGGAGTTGTCCCACCAGGTGACGGCGTTTTTGGACATGCCATAGATGACACTCCAACCCAGCACCGGGGTGCTCAAGCAGGCGGTGATCAGTCGATGCAGATCATCGAAACTCAGCCAGGTCGCGAGCATGCGCCGATCCTTGGGCTCCGGGAACGACGAGCCGATCCGCACGCAGGCGGTCTCGATGCCATAGCGGTCGAAATAAAAGCGCGCGACATCCTCGCCAAAGGCCTTGCTCAGCCCGTAGAAGCCGTCCGGCCGCGGCGCGCAATCGACGCCTATGGTCTCCGACTGGCGATAAAAGCCGGTCACATGGTTGGAGCTGGCGAACACCACGCGCTTGACGCCGTGCTGGCGCGCGGCTTCGTACAGATTGACGACGCCGACGATATTGGCATGCAGGATCGGATTGAATGGACCTTCGACCGACACACCGCCGAAATGCACGATGGCGTCAACGCCTTGCACCAGGGTTGACACCGCCTGCGCATCGGCCAGATCGGCAAGCATGACCTCCTCACCGTCACCCGCGTCGCCAAAGGGCAGGCGGTCAGACAGCCGCAACACGCCGCAGTTGGCCTTGAGCAGGTCGCGCAGCGCCTTGCCCAGGTTGCCCGCGGCACCGGTCATCAGAATTCGTTCGTGGCTCTTGATCGTCATGCGGGAAACCCGTGTCTTCGTGGTTGCGTGGCGTGAACCTGTGCATGCTGGACATTCAGAGCAGGTTTGCTACAGTCGCGCCAAGATGCAAGGTTATCAGTCATACGTTGTCTGACAACTGCATTGTTGCGGAACGTGCTTTAGACTGTCAAGCAGTTTTTGTCCAACCCGAGAAGCGACCCCGATGACCTCGCACATGCCACCCAGCAAGCGAACCCCCGAGCCGCCACCGCGGCGGCGTCCGCGCGGGCTGGTGACGGAGATCGTGGGCACGCTGGAGGGAGAGATCCGCTCTGGCACCTTGCCGCTGGGCCAGAAGCTGCCCACCGAGGCCGAGATCATGGCCCGCTTCGAGGTTAGCCGCACGGTCGTGCGAGAGGCCTTGTCGCGGCTGCAGGCATCGGACCTGGTCGAAACCCGACATGGCGTGGGCACATTTGTCAGCGCCCAGGAGCGCGGCGGCAATTTCCGCATCTCCGAGCAGGACTTCGCTACCGTGGCCGACGTGATCGCCGTGCTCGAACTGCGCATCAGCCTGGAGACGGAGGCCGCCGGACTGGCCGCGCAGCGACGCACCGACGCCCATCTGGTGGCGCTGCAGTCGGCGCTCGACGCGTTCCAGAGCTCGATTGAGCAGGACTCCGACGCGGTGCCGTCCGACTTTCAGTTCCATATGGAAGTGGCCCGCGCCACCGGCAACCGGCACTTCTCCGATCTGATGACCTATCTGGGGGCGATGATCATTCCGCGCACCCGCGTCAACACGCCGCAACACGCACCAGAGGGCCGGCTGAGTTATCTGCAGCGGGTCAACAGTGAACACGAAAACATCTTCGCCGCCATTCGCAACCGCGATGCCGATGCGGCTCGGGCGGCCATGCGCACGCATCTGAGCAACAGCCGCGAGCGGCTGCGCCGCACCCAGTCCACCGAACAGGACAACGCAGCCAAGACGTCCTGACCATCGATCGCGCGAGGAGCGGTTCAGCGCATATGTTGTACGATGTCTGATCATTGATTCATCATTCTGGGCTTTTCCCGGGCTAATCCACTTCAGGCCAGCGCAACCATGACCGCGTCCACACCTCCCCTCACCACACCCAGCAACAACACGCCCCGCATCGCCACAATGCGGGTGGTTCCAATTGCCGGACGCGACGGAATGCTGCTGAACCTTAGTGGCGCGCACGGCCCGTTTTTCACACGCAATCTGGTGATCCTGACCGACAGCGATGGGCACACCGGCGTCGGTGAGGTGCCCGGTGGCGAACGAATTCGCCAGACATTGGAAGACGCCCGCACGCGGGTGGTCGGCCAGAGCATCGGTGCCTGGAATCAGGTGCTCAACCGTCTGCGCGAGGCCTTTGCGTCACGCGACAGCGGCGGACGCGGCAACCAGACCTTCGACCTGCGCATCGCGATTCACGCCGTCACGGCAGTTGAGAGCGCACTGCTCGACCTGCTCGGTCAGCATCTGCAGGTACCGGTTGCCGCTTTGCTTGGCGAAGGACAGCAGCGTGACAAGGTCGATGTACTGGGTTACCTGTTCTACGTGGGTGATCGCCAGCGCACCGACCTGCCATACCGCAGCGAACCCGACAATCCGGACGACTGGCTACGCCTGCGCCATGAGACGGCACTGACGCCCGAAGCCGTGGTGCGCCTGGCCGAGGCGAGTTTCGCCCGCTACGGTTTCCGCGACTTCAAGCTCAAGGGCGGAGTCTTGCGCGGTGAAGACGAGATCGAGGCCGTCGTGGCCTTGCATGCGCGTTTCCCGCAGGCGCGCATCACGCTCGACCCGAACGGCGGCTGGCTGCTCAAGGACGCGGTGCGCCTGTGCCGGGACCGCCACGCCGAGCTGGCCTATGCGGAAGACCCTTGCGGCGCCGAAGGGGTGTTCTCCGGCCGCGAGGTGATGGCCGAGTTCCGCCGGGCCACCGGGCTGATGACAGCCACCAACATGATCGCCACCGACTGGCGCGAGTTGGCGCATACGCTGGCGCTGCAATCGGTCGACATCCCGCTGGCCGATCCACATTTCTGGACCATGCAGGGTTCGGTGCGCGTGGCCCAGATGTGCCAGATGTGGGGCCTGACCTGGGGTTCGCATTCAAACAACCATTTCGACGTGTCGCTGGCGATGTTCACCCATGTTGCGGCCGCCGCGCCCGGCAGGGTCACGGCGATCGACACCCACTGGATCTGGCAGGACGGTCAGCGCATCACGACCGATCCGCTGCGCATCGAGGGCGGCACGATCACGGTCCCGACCGCGCCTGGCCTGGGTGTCACGCTGGACATGGTGGAAGTGGAGAAAGCCCATCAGCTGTATCTGCAGCACGGACTGGGCGCACGGGACGACGCGCTGGCCATGCAATACCTGGAGCCGAACTGGACGTTCAACCCCAAGATGCCCGCACTCGTGCGTTAGGCCGCGCCCGCATGGCGGCAGCACTTGCGGACCCCGTGCGGGCAGGGTATCAGCGGCTGAACCGAAACACGGCCGTACCGGCGAGCAGATTGGGCAACGTGCGCACCGTGCGACCATCCTGCAAGCCGAAGCTGTCCTGGATCTTCAGGCCATTGCGCAGCGCCAGCACCTCGAAATCGGCATAGGTGCCGACCCGGATATTCGGTGTGTCGTACCACTGGTAGGGCAGACGCCGCGTCACCGGCATACGCCCGCGCGCGATGCTCAGCCGGTTTGGCCAGTGGCCGAAGTTGGGAAAAGCCACCACACCGATGCGCCCGACACGCGCCGTTTCCTGCAACACCACTTCGGTGTTGCGCAGGTGCTGCAAGGTGTCGATATGCAGCACCACATCGAAACTGGCGTCCTCGAATATCGCCAGGCCCTCATCGAGGTTGAGCTGAATCACGTTGACGCCCCGGCGCTCGCAGGCCAGCACGTTGGCGTCGGCGATCTCGATGCCGTAGCCGCTGCAACCGCGGTGCGCCTGCAAGTAAGCGAGCAGGGCACCGTCGCCGCAACCCAGGTCCAGCACGCGCGACCCCGTTGGCACCAGGCTGGCTACGGCTTCCATGGTGGCTAGATCACTCATGGTGCACCCCGCTTTCGAGCGCGCTGGCGATCCGATCGAAACGCGAACGGATCAGTTCGGTATAGCGCGGGTCGTCGAGCAGGAAGGCGTCATGGCCGTGTGGCGCATCGATCTCTGCATAGCTGACGTCACGCCGGTTGTCGAGCAGCGCCTTGACGATCTCGCGGCTGCGTCCGGGGGAGAAGCGCCAGTCAGTGGTGAAGCTCACCAGCAGGAATTTGGCCGTGGCCCGCGCCAGCGCCCGGCTCAGGTTGCCGTCAAAGCCGCGCGCCGGGTCGAAGTAGTCGAGCGCACGGGTGATCAGCAGGTAGGTGTTGGCATCGAAATACTCGGCAAACTTGTCGCCCTGGTAGCGCAGGTAGCTTTCAATCTGGAATTCCACGTCCTGCGTCGTATATCGGTAGTCGGGCACTGCCGGAGTCGCAGCCGGTACGGGTGCCTCATGCAGCAGCGCGCTGCGCAGGCCACGGCCGAACTTCTCGTTCATCACGTCGTCGCTTAGGTAGGTGATGTGGCCGATCATGCGGGCAATGCGCAGGCCGCGTTTGGGCTTGGTTTCGGCGCGGCCGTCCTGTGCGTAAAAGTGTCCGCCGTGAAAATCCGGGTCGGTGACGATGGCACGGCGGGCGACCTCGTTGAATGCGATGTTCTCGGCCGTGAGATTGGGCGCGCTGGCAATCACCAGCGCATGGCGTACCCGGCTCGGGTATTGCAAGGTCCAGCTCAAGGCCTGCATGCCGCCCAGGCTGCCACCCATGACGGCGGCCAGCGTCTGGATCTGCAGGGTGTCGAGCAACCGCGCCTGCGCATCGACCCAGTCCTCGACCGTTACCACCGGGAAATCCGAGCCGTAGATCCGGCCAGTGTCCGGATTCACATGCATCGGGCCGGTGGAGCCGAAACACGAGCCCAGGTTGTTGACACCGATCACGAAGAACCGGTCGGTGTCCAGCGGTTTGCCGGGTCCGATCATGTTGTCCCACCAGCCGTCAGACTTTGCCTGGCCGGCGTACAGGCCCGCAAGATGATGGGATGCGTTGAGTGCATGCAGTACCAGCACCGCATTCGAGCGGTCGGCGTTGAGTGTGCCGTAGGCCTCGTACTGCAGATCGTAGGCACGGATAGACGCTCCGCTGCGCAGTGGCAAGGGGTCCGCAAAATGCATCGTCGATGGTGAAACAAGCATAAAAAATCCCGGCAACGCTAAAAGCGGAGCCGGGATAGCTGTGCCGTCTTTAGCTGATTTTCGGAGTTCCAGGACTCCGGTGCCCGCAAGCTGTAGCAAATCGGCACTGAAGGCGAGTATAGAGCCATGTCCGCGCTGCGCGGTATTGCTTCTTGCCCCGGCCTGGTCGATGGCGCATGCACGTCGCGCCTGAGGCGCCAGCGCACTTTATTGGCGCGCCACGCACACCATGGCGCACTAATTGCTTTAATTTGGTGCGAGTCGCTGCATGCGAGGGCACTGGCACCATTCAAGGGCATTTTTTCATTGGGGATCATATGGAAGCACTAAAACAGGGCGCCGATGCCTTGTTCATTCTGTTGGGCGGCATCATGGTGCTGGCAATGCACGCCGGATTCGCCTTCCTGGAACTGGGAACGGTGCGCAAGAAGAACCAGGTCAACGCCCTGGTCAAGATACTGGTCGACTTCTCTGTGTCGACCGTCGTCTACTTCCTGCTCGGTTATGCCGTGGCCTACGGAACCGGCTTCATGGTCGGCGCCGAGCAGTTAGCCGAACGCAACGGGTATGACCTGGTCAAGTTCTTCTTCCTGCTCACGTTTGCCGCCGCCATTCCCGCCATCATTTCAGGCGGCATCGCCGAGCGCGCCAAGTTCTGGCCGCAATTGATGGCCACGGCCATCATCGTCGGCGTGGTGTACCCGGTATTCGAAGGCATCGCCTGGAACCAGTCATTCGGCGTGCAGGCGTGGATCAAGTCGGTGACCGGCGCCGAGTTTCACGATTTCGCGGGTTCGGTCGTGGTCCATGCCATCGGCGGATGGCTGGCACTTCCGGCCGTGCTGCTGCTCGGCGCGCGTGCCAACCGGTATCGCAAGGACGGCTCCATCAGCGCACACCCGCCATCCAATATCCCCTTCCTCGCGCTGGGCGCATGGATTCTGACCGTGGGTTGGTTCGGCTTCAATGTGATGAGCGCCCAGACGCTGGACAAGATTTCCGGCCTGGTCGCCGTCAATTCGCTGATGGCCATGGTGGGTGGCACGCTCGCCGCGCTGGTACTGGGCAAAAACGATCCGGGATTTATCCACAACGGGCCCCTGGCCGGACTCGTCGCCATCTGTGCTGGCTCCGACCTGATGCATCCAATTGGTGCGCTCTTCGTCGGCTCCGTGGCGGGCGCGATATTCGTGTCAATGTTCACGCTGACGCAAAACAAGTGGAAAATCGATGACGTACTGGGCGTCTGGCCCTTGCATGGCCTGTGTGGCACATGGGGCGGACTGGCGGCGGGAATATTCGGCGCCAAGGCGATGGGAGGACTCGGCGGCGTGTCGTTTTCAGCGCAGCTGATCGGCACGCTCATCGGCGTGAGCTGGGCCGTCGTCTGTGGTGTTGTCGTCTATGGCTTGCTTAAATACACGGTGGGCCTGCGCCTGAGCCAGGAAGAGGAATTCGACGGCGCAGACCTGTCAATTCATCGCATCGGCGCAACACCGGATCGCGAGGTCAACTGGTAGTACGTCGTCGCGGCACCCACCCGGACGCCAGCGACTGGTGTGCAGGGTAAGCCCCGGCGGCCAACCTACAATCCCGAAACACCATGATCGCGGACCCAGCCGTCTCCTTTGAACAACAGCTGGTCGGCCACCGCGACTATCTGCTGAAGTTCGCGCGCTTGCAGTTGCGCAACGAGGCCTGGGCCGAAGACGCGGTGTCCGATACCTTGCTCGCAGCACTGAACAAACCCCAGGCTTTCGCCAACCGATCCCAGCTCAAGACCTGGCTGGTCGGCATCCTGAAGCACAAGGTCATCGATGTTTTCCGGGTCAATGCACGCACGGTGTCGCTCGACATGCAGGACGACGGGCCTGCCGCCGATGATGCGCTTGACGCGCTGGTTTTTCATGCCAGCGGGCATTTCGCGCAGGCTCCTGCGGACTGGGGCAATCCCGAGCAGGACCTCCAGTCGCATCAGTTCATGGTGATTCTGGAAGCCTGCACCGAGAAGATGCCGCCCGCCATGGGCCGGGTGTTCCTGATGCGCGAGTGGCTCGAGCTCTCGAGTGAAGAGATCTGTAATGAATTAGGCCTGTCCGCGACCAATCTCTACGTGACACTGCATCGTGCCCGCCTGCGTTTGCGCGAGTGTCTGGAATTGAACTGGTTTGGAGGCCGCCCAGGTTCGCGTTGATGTTGTTCTTACCTACTTGCAAGGAAGCTGCTGCTTTGCTGATCGCCAATGAAGACCGCATGATCAGCCTGCCTGACCGAGTGCGGGTGCGGCTGCACATGATGGCCTGCAAGACCTGCCCGAACTTCGAGCGCCAGTTGTTGACCATGCGAAACGCCATGCGGCAGTGGCGAAACTACGCCGCCGACGAGACCGAAAATCCGGGTTAATCCTTTACAGATGCGGCTTTGCGATCGAATAGCCCTGAAAAAAATCTGTCAATAAGTAATTGCAATATTTCCAAGTTGGCGCATAATTCGCCCGGTATTGCCAAAAACTGGTAATACAAGTTTGCGGTGATTAGTCAGTTTTCGCGTCTGCTTTAATTCTTCATTGGTTTGTTGATTGCGGTTATCGGACTCCATCGCGTTTTGAGTCATTTTCAGGAGTCCTTAATGGGCAACAAACTTTACGTAGGCAACCTGCCTTATTCTTTCCGCGACGAAGACCTCCAGCAAGCCTTTGCGGCTCATGGTGCTGTCTCTAGCGCCAAAGTCATGATGGAACGTGACACCGGCCGCTCAAAAGGTTTCGGTTTCGTCGAAATGGGCAGCGAAGCGGAAGCGCAAGCAGCCATCAGCGCCATGAACGGCCAGCAATATGGCGGTCGTGGTCTGGTTGTCAACGAAGCCCGTCCGATGGAGCCACGTCCTCCACGTAGCGGCGGCTTCGGCGGCGGCGGTGGTGGTGGTGGTTACGGCGGTGGCGGCGGCGGCGGTGGCCGTAGCGGCGGCGGCGGTGGCCGTAGCGGCGGTGGTGGTGGTTACGGCGGTGGCGGCGGCGGCGGTGGCCGTAGCGGCGGTGGTGGTGGTTACGGCGGCGGCGGCGGCGGTGGTGGTGGTGGCCGCAGCGGTGGCGGCGGTTACGGCGGTGGTCGTAGCAGCTACTGATCTGCCAATGGCATCATGTAAGTGATGCTGTTCAAGACAAAGGGGCCCTCGGGCCCCTTTTGCATTGGGTCTGTCGTTTTCCGTGTTGTGCCTGGTCACCCATCGCCAGCGCGCTGCTTTCGAGGCCGCCCAGCCAGCAGGCGATCAAACAACACATTGGGCAACAGGCGCAGAAACTTGGCAACCACACCCATCTGCCAGGGGATCACACGGTAACTCGATCCGCGCGCAATCGTGTCAAAGGCCTTGTCTGCAAAATCAGTCGCCGACATCAGGAATGGCATCCGATAACGATTGCCCTGCGTCAATGGCGTATCGACATAACCCGGACTGATCGTCACCACGCGTACGCCGCTGCTGCGCAGCTCACCACGCAGGGATTCGCAATAGCTGATCACCGCCGCCTTGCTCGCGCAATAGGCGCCGTGACCCGGTAGCCCCCGGATGCCATTGACACTGGCGATGCCGACCAGCGCACCGGCGCGCCGCTCAAGCATGGCGGCGACAAACGGATGAAACGTGGCGGCCAAGCCGACGTTATTGATTGCAAATACCTGTGCCATCACGTCGATGTCTGCGCGTACGGATGTATCGACTCCGACACTGATGCCGGCTGCTGCGATCACCACATCCGGAACACCCAGTTCCTCCATGCACATGTGTCCTGCCGCCACGATGCTGTCAGTACGCGCCACATCGGCGGCAAATATCCGCAGGCGGGCGGGGTCGATCCCGGCTTGCGCAGACCAGGCCTCGAGCCGCTCCGTGCCCCGGGCCACCAACGCCAGGCGATAGCCGGCCTGATAGTAGCGCCATGCCAAGGCCTGACCTATGCCGCTGGATGCTCCGGTGATGAATACCAGCGGCATCGTGGGTGGCTCAGGGTTTCGCTGCAGAGGGCTTGGCCGGCACGATTCGCCCTTTCACGCGGCCCTGCATCACCATGACCTGGCCCAGATTGTCATAGTCCATGGTGTCGCCGACAAACACGTCATCGCCTCGGCGCAGTTCGACCGGTTTGTCCGACTTCACACGTTCGGTGTCGATGTTGGCATGCAGATATTCACCACGAAACTCGATGCGCGGCTGCACGGTGCCGTTCTGGCCTGGCTGTGCGGCACGGATCAACAGCGCATTGCCGAACAGTTCGACGATGGTGGCGTCGCTGTTGGTCAATGCGCGATTGGCCGTTGCCGTCGTCAGTCGGCCCTGATCGTCAAAACTGCGGATCCGGACACGGTCGATTTCCAGCGCGTCGGTATTCGGGTAGTGCCGCGCCGCAGTACCAAACACCTCGCTCTTGAGCCGACCGGCCTCGGCAAAGGTCGTGACCGAAAAATCCTTCATGTAGTAGTCCGGGTCCGAGCGCGACGACCGCTCCACAGGCGTGGCGATCGGTTTGGGCGTGTTTTCTACCAGCCAATACGTGCCCAGCGCCATCAATGCCATCACCGCAATCGGCAGGTAGATCGACAACCGGTCCCACACCGTCAACAAAATCTGGATCACGCGCACGCTTGCTCCAGGAGTCTGGCGTAGCGCCCTGCCGCGATCAGCAACAGATCGCAGAATTCACGCGCCGCGCCGTGACCGCCTGCGCGCCGTGTCACATGATCGACCCGCGCCAGCACCTCATCGTGGGCATTGGGCGGCGCAGCAGAAAAACGGCAGCGCTGCATCAGCGCAAGATCGGGCCAGTCGTCACCGATCACGGCCACCTGCTCCCAACCCAGTTGCAGCTTGTCCAAGCTCGCCTGTGCGGCCGCCAGTTTGTCATCGACACCAAAATACGCATGTACGATACCCAGCGCCTTGAGGCGAACGCGCAAGGCCTTGGCATCCCGGCCGGTGATCACGACCGGCGTGATGCCAAATTTCTGCAACAACTTGATGCCATGGCCATCCAGCACATGGAAGCGCTTGATCGACTCGCCGCTTGCCGAGAAATACAGGCCGCCATCTGTCAGCACGCCATCGACGTCGAAGAATGCCAGCCGGATACCTTGCGCCTTGAGCAGCAATTCGGGTGGGTAGGTGAGGATCGGCTGCATCAGATGACTTTCGCGCGCATCAGGTCATTGCTGTTGAGCGCGCCACACAGAACACCCGCTTCGTCGACCACCAGCACGCTGGTGATGCGGTGGCGCTCCATCAGGTCGGCAGCGTCCACCGCCAGCGCATGCGGCGCAACCGTGCGCGGCGCGGTAGTCATGACCTGGCGTGCGGTCGCCACGCGCAGGTCGGCACCCTTCTCGATCAGACGGCGCAGGTCACCGTCGGTGAATACGCCGATCAGGCGCTCCTGGTCATCGACGACGGCGACCGCGCCCAGACCCTTGGTGCTCATCTCGCGCATCAACTCAGTCAGACCGGCCTGCGGCTGTATGCGCGGGACCGCATCGCCCGAGCGCATCACATCACGCACATGGGTCAGCAACTTGCGCCCCAAGGCACCTCCCGGATGCGAGCGGGCGAAATCTTCGGCCTTGAAACCACGCGCGTCGAGCAAGGCCACCGCCAACGCATCGCCCATGGCCAACTGCGCGACCGTGCTGGCTGTGGGCGCAAGATTGAGCGGACAGGCCTCCTTCTCGACACCACAATCGAGCACGACGTCGGCGTGACGTGCCAGAGTCGAGTCGGCCCGGCCGGTCATCGCCACCACCTTGGCGCCTTGGCGCTTGACTGCCGGCAGGATGGCGGCGAGTTCGTCGGACTCACCGCTGTTGGACAACACAAGCAGCAGATCCTCGCCACGGATCATGCCCAGATCTCCGTGGATCGCCTCGCCGGTATGCACAAACAGCGCCGGGGTACCGGTGGACGCCAGCGTGGCGGCCACCTTGCGCCCGATATGGCCGCTCTTGCCCATGCCCATGACAACCACCCGTCCGCGCACGGCTAACATCGCCTGTAGCGCCTGGACAAACGAGTCGTCCAGCCGATTCTTCAATCCGACAATGGCGTCGACTTCGATGTCAAAAGTCTGACGCGCCAATCGCAAGGCCTGCTCTGCATCGAGTCGGGTTGCGGGAACAGGTAAGTCATTCATCGCTGGATATTATCGGCGCGCCCGTCATTTCTCTTGCTAGTATCCTGTGATGGGCGCACTTGATCTCACCTTGGTCTATCTTCTGGCTGCCGTGCTGGGCGTGGTGGCCTGCCGGTCGTTGAAGCTGCCGCCCATGCTGGGCTATCTAGCCGTCGGGGTGATCATCGGCCCCAACGCGCTGGCGCTTGCTGAAAACTCGGATGCCGTGCGCCACCTGGGCGAGTTCGGGGTGGTGTTCCTGATGTTCGTGATCGGTTTGGAATTCAACCTGGCCAAGCTGCGCTCGATGCGCAACCACGTGTTCGGACTCGGTCTGTTTCAGGTGTCGATCACCATGCTGATAGGAACCGTCGGCGCGCTGGCGCTGGCCTGGTTTCTGCCGCGCTTCTGGGGCATGAACTGGCAGACCGCGCTGGCCTTGTCCAGCGCGCTGGCCATGAGCAGTACGGCGATCGTCGTCAAGCTGATGGTCGAGCGCCTGGAACTGGAATCCGAGCACGGCAAGCGGGTGATGGGCGTATTGCTGTTCCAGGATCTGGCCGTCGTGCCCTTGCTGGTACTGATTCCGGCACTGGGTGCCTCCGGCGAGAACCTGGGAATGGCGCTGGGCATGGCAGCCATCAAGGCCACCGTGCTCATCACCGTCTTGCTCGTGGGCGGCCAGCATGTGATGCGCTGGTGGCTGACGCTGGTGGCCCGGCGCAAGAGTGAAGAGCTGTTTGTATTGAACCTGCTGCTGATCACACTCGCCCTGGCGCGGCTCACCGAGTATGCCGGCCTGAGTCTCGCACTGGGTGCCTTCATCGCCGGTATGCTGATCTCCGAGACGGAATACAAACACCAGGTGGAAACCGACATCCGGCCTTTCCACGACGTGCTGCTGGGCTTGTTTTTCATCAGTATCGGCATGTTGCTTGACTGGCGGCTCGTGCTCGAGCGCTGGCCTCTGGTGCTGCTGCTGGTCACGATACCGGTGTTGTTCAAGGCGGTGCTGGTCACGCTGCTGGCCAAGGGGCTGGGCTCGTCGTGGGGGATATCGCTGCGCACCGGCCTTTACCTGGCACAGGCCGGTGAATTCGGCTTCGTGTTGTTGACCCTGGCGCAACAGAACTCGCTGGTCCCGCCCGCCTTGCTCAACCCGATCCTGGCCAGCATGGTGTTGTCGATGCTGGCCACGCCATTCATCATCATGTACAGCAACCGCATCGTCATGAAGCTGGTGTCCAGCGACTGGCTGCAGCAGTCGCTGCAGATGACGACGATCGCGCGCAAGTCGATCAACTCCAACAAGCACGTAATCATCTGTGGCTATGGCCGTTGCGGCCAGAACCTGGCGCGCATGCTCGAAGGCGAAGGCATTCCGTACATGGCGCTGGACCTGGACCCTGACCGGGTGCGCCAGGCCGCTGCGGCGGGTGACTCTGTCGTGTTTGGCGACGCTGCACGGCTGCAGGCGCTGATGGCCGCCGGCTTGTCGCGCGCCAGTGCGCTTGTCATCACCTATGTCGAGGTGCAAGGCGCACTGAAGGTGCTCGACCATGCCCGCACCCACGCGCCGCAGGTACCGGTGATCGTGCGCACGCGCGATGACATCGATCTGGAGCGACTGCGCCTGGCCGGGGCGGCTGAGGTGGTGCCGGAGGCGATTGAAGGTTCGCTGATGTTGGCCAGTCATGCGCTGGCCCTGGTCGGTGTCCCGATGCGCCGCGTGATCCGGGTCGTACAAAACCAGCGCGATGCACGCTACAACCTGCTGCGCGGCTATTTCCATGGCGCCGATGACGACTCGGTTGACGAGTTGCACCACGAGCGACTCGCCACCTTCACCGTGCCGCTGGGCGCCAGATCGATCGGTCAGCCGCTGGGTGATCTGGCACTGCATGCCATGGGGGTTCGCGTCGTCAACCTGCGTCGCAACAATGGCCGTTCACTGCCGGTGGCCGACGAAACGCAGCTCGAAGGGGGCGACATCCTGGTGCTGTCTGGCAAGCCCGAGAATCTCTCCATCGCTGAACACAAGCTGCTGCAGTCGAACTGATGCAGCGCCCCATCACCACGAGCCACCTTCGCCATGCATGACCTGAACGTCCAAGACTATCTGCGCAAGCACATCCGGACTGTGCCGGACTGGCCTGCGCCCGGCGTTCAATTCCGGGACATCACGCCGCTGCTGCAGGAGGCCAAGGTGTTTCGGGTGCTGATCGACGCCTTTTTATACCGCTACATGGACCCGCAGCGGCGGCCCGACGTCGTGGCAGGCCTGGACGCGCGCGGCTTCATCCTGGGTGCGGTCGTGGCCTACGAGCTCAATGTCGGCTTTGTGCCGATCCGCAAAAAGGGCAAACTGCCATTCACCACGGTGGCCGAAACCTATGAGCTTGAATACGGCAGTGCCACCGTCGAATTGCACACCGACGCGGTCAAACAGGGTGACAAAGTGCTCCTGATAGATGACCTGATCGCCACCGGCGGCACCATGATGGCTGGTAAAAAGCTGCTGGAAAAACTCGGCGCAAGCGTCATGGAAGGCGCCGCCATCGTCGATCTGCCGGAGCTTGGAGGTTCGGCCCGACTCAAGGCGGCCGGGCTGCCACTGTTCACGCTGGTCGATTTCGCCGGACACTGAGAACTTGCGTCAGGCCGGGACCCCCAGCGCTCAGGTGATCGAGATCTTCTGACGATTGCTCACCATGCGCCGCGCCATGATCGCGCCCAAGGCCATCGCCAGCGACAAGGCTACCGTAGGCTGACGATTGGCCAATTCGGAGAATCGCATCGGGCTGAGGGTCCACAGCTTGCACGCGCTGCCGGTTTGAACGGTCGCACTGCGCGCCATGCGGGAAAAGAATCCACCTTCGCCAATCACAGCGCCCGCGCCAACCGTGGCCAGGCGGATCTTGCCGGCAGCGTCCTCGAAATGCACCGTCAGCATGCCGGACTCGACAAAGTACAAGGTGCGGTCTTCAGCACCCTGCGCAATCAGGATCCGGCCGGCTGCCATTTCCATGGGTTGCATGTAGGCCGCCAGCACATCCCACTGCGCCGCAGTCAACGCATGCCCCAGCCGCGCCTCGGACGGATCATTGGCAATGGCATCGAGCAAGGTCTTGATATCAGCCTTTGTGGTGGGTGCAGGTGTGCGCCCCATGATGCATCCGTTCAAGCTCCGGCTGCAAGCCGTTTCGGTAACGGCACTCGGTGCGGCTGGCCCGCGCGCCTCATTTTCCGATACAAAAACGCGAAAAGATGACGCCCAGCAGATCGTCGGCACCGAAAGCCCCGGTGATTTCTCCCAGCGCATTTTGCGCCAGACGCAGCTCTTCCGCCACCAGATCGAGCGGTGGCGCCGGCGCTGCTACATGGCTGGCCGCTGCGGCCACATGCTGCGACACCCGCAGCAAGGCCTGTACATGGCGTTCACGTGCCATGAACAAGCCCTCGGGAACTGCGTTCCAGCCGGCGCTCCTGAGCAGCAGGCGGCGCAGGTCTTCGATGCCGTCACCGGTCTTGGCAGACAAGAACACCTGGTTTTCGCCGATTGGCCGGTCAAGGCCGACGCTGGCGGCATCGGACTTGTTCCACACGTCGATCACCGGCACATCGCGGGGAAGACGCGTGGCAAGTGATTGCGCGATGTCGGCATCGGCAGTTTCATAGGCCGACCGCTCGGCGCTGGCACTGGGCAGCGCCAGCCGTGGCTGGGCGCGCGTCAGGTCGTGCAGAAACAACACCACGTCCGCGCTGTCGATCTCTCCCCACGCGCGTGCCACACCCATCTGTTCGATCTCATCAAAGCTGTCGCGCAATCCGGCGGTATCGATCACATGCAGCGGCACACCGTCAATCTGGATGGTCTGCACAATCTTGTCGCGTGTGGTGCCGGCAATGGACGAGACGATGGCCAGCTCCGCTCCTGCCAACGCGTTGAGCAACGACGACTTCCCAGCATTGGGCTGACCGGCGATCACCACCTTGATGCCTTCGCGCAGCAGGGCACCTTGACGCGTATTGCGCGCGATCGTGTTCAGCCCTGTTTGCAGGCGCGAGAGGCGGCCATGCACATCAGCGCGCTGCAGGATATCGATCTCCTCTTCCGGAAAATCCAGCGTGGCTTCGATCAGCATGCGCAATTCGGTCAAGGATGTCAGCAAGGACCCGATCGCTTGCGAGAACGCGCCGGACAGCGAACGCATAGCGCTTCGCGCGGCGGTCTCGGTGCTGGCGTCAATCAGGTCGGCCACCGCCTCGGCCTGCGCCAGGTCCATCTTGTCGTTGAGAAAGGCCCGCTGTGTGAATTCTCCCGGCTGCGCCAACCGCAGACCCAGCGCCTGGCCGGCTTGCAGACAACGGGCCAGCAGCAATTGCAACACCACGGTGCCACCATGGGCCTGCAACTCCAGCACGTCTTCACCGGTGAATGAATGGGGCGCCGGGAAATGCAAGGCCAGCCCCTGGTCAATGGCGGCGCCGGAAGCATCCAGAAAAGGAAGGAAAGTCGCCTCGCGGGGTTTGAGCGGGCGCGCACACAAGGCGTTGATGACGGGCGCCAGATCCGGGCCCGACACCCGAATGATGCCGACCGCGCCGCGACCGGGTGCGGTGGCAATCGCCACGATGGGATCCGTTTGGTGCGGCAACATGGCGGTACGGGAAGCCCCCTGACGGACGCCTCCGGTCGTCAGAACTTCGGAAGGTTGAACTGCGGCGGCACACCCATGCGCGTATTGATGAGCCACTGCTGGGCGATCGACAACACGTTGTTGGTGATCCAGTACAGCACCAGACCGGCCGGAAAGAAGAAGAACATTACCGAGAAGATCAACGGCATGAACCACATCAGCTTGGCCTGCATCGGGTCCGGTGGTGCCGGATTAAGTGCCGTCTGCAGCAAAGTGGTCATCGTCATGAAGACCGGCAGGATGAAATACGGATCCGGCGAAGACAGGTCATGTATCCACATGGCCCAGGGCGCATTGCGCATCTCGACGCTCGACAACAGCACCCAGTACAAGGCGATGAAAACCGGAATCTGGACCATGATCGGGAAACAGCCACCCATGGGGTTGACCTTTTCTTCGCGGTAGATCTTCATCATCTCCTGCTGCATCTGCTGCGGGTTTTCCTTCAGTCGCTCGCGCATTTCCGTGATGCGCGGACTGATCGCCTTCATCTTGGCCATGCTGCTGTAGGCCTTGGCATTGAGCCAGTAAAAGGCCATCTTGAGCAGCAGCACCAGGCCCATGATGGACCAGCCCCAGTTGCCCAGGAAGCTGTGGATCTTGTCGAGCAACCAGTACAAGGGCTTGGCCAGAATCGTCAACCAGCCGTAGTCCTTGACAAGTTCCAGGCCCGGCGTCAGCGCTTCAAGCCGCTTTTCTTCCTGCGGGCCGCCGAAAAACTTGGCATCGATGGTCTTGGTCGCGCCGGGCGCGATCGGATCGATTGGCGCAATCATCGTGGCCCGGTAGCAGCAATCGGGAACCGGAGATCCGATATCCACTGCATCCATCGAGATGCTGCGTTGCACGCCATCGGGCAACATCCAGGCGCTGGCGAAATAGTGCTGCACCATCGCGATGTAGCCATTGCTCGCACTGCGTTCGTAATCGGCCTTGCCCTTCTTGATGTCGGCAAATTCCACCTTTTGGTATTTCTTGGCCTCGGTATAAAGCGCCGGGCCGGTGAACGTGAAGTAAAACGCCGATTCGCCCGCAGGCTTGTTGCCGTCACGCACCAGTTGCAGATACAACTGCGCGTTGAGATCGGTGGTTCCCGTGTTGGTGACCGCATGCCGCACGGCCATCTCGTAGGCGCCGCGACGGATGGTGTAGGTCTTGACCAGGGTGGCACCACCGACATCGGGCGACGTGAAGGTGATGACCCGTTCGTTCTCACCGTCCTTGAGGTCTTGCGCGCCAGTGACCGTCATGGGCGTCTTATGGGTCGGAAAATTGACCCCTGCGACGGTGCCGATCAAGCCGCTCTGGGCCACATAGACCTGTTGGCCGGTCTGGTGGAGCAGAACAAACTGCTTGGTCTTGTCGGCCATGTCCTGGTGCTTGAGCAGTTCGGCGCCGATCAGTGATCCGCCATCGCTGTCGAACGTCAGTTTAAGAAGATCGGTCCGCACGACGATACGTTGACCCGCAGGCTGTTGGCCCGTGGTGGTTGTGGCGGGGGGGGCCACCGCCGGCGTGGCAGCGGCGCTCGGCGCGGCGGTTGGAATCGCCGATCCGGCGGCCGGAGTGGCTGTCGATGCCGCTGGCACAGCGCCAGCGGCGCTCTGCGTCGCCACGGGCTTGGCCGGCGTGGGCAGGAACGTCGCCGGGTTGCCATTGTGCAATTGCCATTTGTCCCACAACAGGATCATGGAAAAGGCAAAGATCACCCACAAGACGGTGCGGCGGATATCGTTCATAAGGTTTTATTGTGTTTATTCGACGCGTTCAACCACGCAAAAAGACGGGGACTTTGCGCGGGTACCGGATCATGACCGCCGGCGCACCACGGATGGCAACGCACCAGGCGCGCCACGGTAAGGTAACTGCCAGCGGCCGCACCATGGGACTCGAGCGCTTGTAATGCGTAAGCAGAACAGCTGGGTTCGAAACGACAAGCATTGCCGATCCAGGAACTGAGCAACAGTCGGTAACCGCGTACGACAAACACCAACGCCGACTTGATCATGCGGGGATCTCCGCCGACGGCGTCGACACAGCTCGGCGTGGTTTGACAAGGCCAAACAACCGCACCAGCTCCTGGCGAACCTGGGCTTTCAACTGGTCGGAACTGGCGCTCACAAACTGCTTGCGATCGAATACGGCGCGCAGTCGGACCACATGGGCGGAACCGGGCAGATCAAAATCGACCTCGGAGCTCACACTGTAAATCTGACGCTTGATCGCATTTCGGGTGACTGCTCGCTTGGCCCAACGCTTGGGGACCATGGCCCCCAGCCAGACAACGTCAGCACACCGATGCGTGTCAGACGGGCTTTGCCGAATTTCGGTCGCCGGTCGACGCATGTCGGGCAGGACATTGCGATGCAAAACAAAATGTGTCGTGCTGGCCACCCGCTCGCCTGCCAGCACAGCCTGGAACTGGCTGCGCGTTTTCAGGCGTAGCACCACCCTGCGTCGAGACCGCTGCGGGTCGTCAGTCCGGTGCTGCTTAGACTGCCAGACGCTTGCGGCCCTTGGCACGGCGAGCATTGATGACAGCGCGGCCACCGCGGGTTTTCATGCGAGCCATAAAACCATGGGTACGGGCGCGGCGAATTTTGGAGGGTTGGTATGTGCGTTTCATGTCAGTATCCTAAGATTGTCCATTGTCCGGGTAACCCGCGATTATCACCAATTTTCTCAATTGCAGCAAGACTTTGCGTGACGAAATCCGCGTGTCACGTGAACCGACCACTTCCGGACGCCTTCCCATGGAAGCTTGTGGATAAATTCTTGATAAATTAGAATGTCCTTGGACCTGAAACAACAAATATCCACAGAGAACAACAATAAGAATGGCAGAGGAACAACAAGGGGCCCGGGTCCAGCACAGCGGGCCCGCAGCCACGCGGGATCTATGGCACAGCTGCATAGAGCAACTGGCGCAGGAGCTACCCGAACAACAATTCAACACCTGGATCAAGCCCCTGTCCGCCACCGTGGCCGACGACCTGTCCCGGGTGACGATTCATGTGGGTAACCGGTTCAAGCTCGACTGGATCCGGGCCCAGTACAGCGCCCGGATCGCCGCCACACTGGAGAAGTTGGTCGGCCAGCCGGTTTTTCTTGAGTTAGCGCTTGCTGCGCGAGAAAACAATACCCGATCTGTCCTGGTGCCGGCGAATGGGCCCAAGTCCAAGGTCGAGGAACCGGCGGATCTGGGTGAAGAGGTGGCGCCGGCCGGGCTGAAGAACCGGCTCAACTCCGGTCTGACTTTCGATACCCTGGTTGAAGGTTCTGCCAATCGCATGGCCCGCGCAGCGGCCATGCATGTGTCCGACATACCGGGCCATCTGTACAACCCACTGTTCATCTATGGTGGCGTCGGCCTGGGCAAGACCCACTTGATGCACGCCATCGGCAACCGCCTGCTGATGGACAAACCGGGTTCCAAGATCCTCTACATCCATGCCGAGCAATTTGTGTCTGATGTGGTCAAGGCCTATCAGCGCAAGACCTTCGACGAGTTCAAGGACCATTACCACTCGTTGGATCTGCTGCTGATCGATGACGTCCAGTTCTTTGCCAACAAGGAACGTACGCAGGAAGAGTTTTTCAATGCGTTCGAGGCCTTGCTGGCCAAGAAGTCGCACATCGTCATGACCAGCGATACCTACCCCAAGGGCCTGGCCGACATTCACGAGCGACTGGTGTCGCGTTTTGATTCCGGCCTGACCGTGGCCATCGAACCGCCTGAGCTGGAAATGCGTGTGGCGATCCTGATCAACAAGGCGCGCGCTGAGGCCGCTGAAATGCCGGAAGAGGTGGCCTTCTTTGTCGCCAAGAATGTGCGTTCCAACGTGCGTGAGCTCGAAGGCGCCCTGCGCAAGATCCTGGCCTATTCGCGCTTCAACCAGAAAGACATCTCGATCCAGCTGGCGCGCGAAGCTCTGCGCGACCTGCTGTCGATCCAGAACCGCCAGATCTCGGTTGAAAACATCCAGAAGACGGTCGCCGACTATTACAAGATCAAGGTCGCCGACATGTATTCCAAGAAGCGGCCTGCCAGCATCGCCCGACCGCGGCAGATTGCCATGTACCTGGCCAAGGAGCTCACCCAGAAGAGCCTGCCCGAGATTGGTGAGCTCTTTGGTGGTCGGGATCACACAACGGTGCTGCATGCGGTTCGCAAGATTGGTGGTGAACGCCAGCAGTTGAGCGAACTCAACCAGCAGTTGCACGTGCTCGAGCAGACGCTCAAAGGCTGAAACCCAAAAATCCCGTGGACAACAAAAACGTATGTACAAATTTGGGGATAGTTTGCGCACAAGTAGCCACTTATCCACAGGCCGCGATCAATCGCCAAAGTTATACCCAATCGCGATGCATTCTGGAAGCGTACTTGCCCACACCGATCAACACTATCCAAGTGCTTGATAAAAAAGGGGAAAATGCGTGTTTCCACAGGCAGCTGCCGCCCTTACCTACTACTACTAGTTGAATCTATATAAATTAAGGAAGAGGTTGACATGATCGTATTGAAGGCAAGTCAGGAGAAAGTGCTGTCGGTTTTGCAGTCGGTCTCGGGCATTGTGGAGCGCAGACATACCTTGCCTATCCTGGCCAATGTGCTGATCCGCAAGACTGACGGCTTGGTGCAGTTCACCACCAGCGACCTGGAGATCCAGATTCGCACATCGACCGAACTCGGTGGTGACAGTGGCAATTTCACGACAACCATCGGTGCGCGTAAGCTGATCGACATCCTGCGCACCATGCCGTCGGACCAGATAGTGGCTTTGGAATCCAGCCAGAACAAGATCATTCTCAAAGGCGGCAAGAGCAAATTCACGTTGCAGACCCTGCCGGCTGAAGACTTCCCGCTGGTGCAGGAGGCACCGGGTTTCGGAGCTGTTTTCAGCGTTCCGCAAAAGACGCTCAAGGACTTGCTTGGCCAGGTGGCATTTGCCATGGCTGTGCATGACATCCGGTATTACCTCAACGGCATCCTGTTCGTGGCCGAAGGCAAGCAGCTCAGTCTGGTCGCCACCGACGGCCACCGATTGGCATTTGCGTCGGTGACGCTGGAGACCGAAGTGCCGCGCCAGGAGGTGATCTTGCCACGCAAGACCGTCATCGAGATGCAACGCCTGCTCAGCGATGCCGAAGGCACGATTGAAATGCAATTTGCATCCAACCAGGCCAGGTTCGATTTCGGCGGCATGGAGTTCGTGACCAAGCTGGTCGAAGGCAAGTTTCCCGACTACAACCGCGTGATTCCCAAGAACCACAAGAACAGCGTCACCCTGGGTCGCCAGGCTTTGTTGGCCACTTTGCAGCGTACGGCCATCCTGACCAGCGACAAGTTCAAGGGTGTTCGGCTCAATCTCGATCCCGGTTCGCTGCGCGTGGCGTCCAACAACGCGGAGCAGGAAGAGGCCATGGACGAGCTCGACATCGACTACGGTGGCGACAGCATCGAGATCGGTTTCAACGTGACCTACCTCATCGATGCGCTGAGCAACATGAACCAGGACATGGTGAAACTGGAACTGTCGGACGGCAACAGTTCCGCGTTGTTCACGATTCCCGAGAACGACACGTTCAAATACGTCGTGATGCCGATGCGCATCTGATTCGATCGCGTTCGAGTCGTCGCAGACCACGCACAAGCCCGCGCATGAAGCGGGTTTGCTGCTTCAAGAGTTGGATTCATCGTTAGAAAAGCCAGATATGACAGCAGAAAACAAGCCGGATTCACAGACAGGTGCGCAAGGTTCGCAACCCGGCGAAGAGAGTTCCAACTACCAGCCGACGATCGACACCAACCAGCAGGGCGCGTCAGCGGCCTATGGCGAAGGCGCGATCCAGATCCTCGAGGGGCTGGAAGCGGTGCGCAAGCGCCCCGGCATGTACATCGGTGATACGTCTGACGGAACCGGCCTGCATCATCTGGTTTTCGAAGTGGTCGACAACTCGATTGACGAGTCGCTGGCAGGGCATTGCGACGATATTCTGGTCACCATCCATTCCGATAATTCCATCAGCGTGGTGGACAACGGCCGGGGCATTCCGACCGGTATCAAGATGGATGACAAGCATGAACCCAAGCGCTCGGCTGCGGAGATCGCGCTGACCGAGTTGCATGCGGGGGGCAAGTTCAACCAGAACAGCTACAAGGTATCTGGCGGCTTACATGGCGTGGGTGTGAGTTGCGTCAATGCACTGAGCAAGATGCTGCGTCTGACTGTGCGCCGCGACCACAAGGTTCATGTGCTGGAATTCTCCAAGGGCTTTGTCCAGAACCGCATCATCGAGACCGTCAGCGGTGTCGAGGTGTCACCGATGAAGGTGATCGGAGACACCGAGAAGCGCGGCACCGAGGTGCATTTCCTGCCCGATACCGAGATATTTCAGACCAATACCGATTTTCACTACGAGATCGTGAGCAAGCGCCTGCGCGAGTTGAGTTTTTTGAACAACGGGGTGAAGATCCGGCTCAAGGACGAGCGAACCGGCAAAGAGGATGATTTTTCCGGTGCCGGTGGTGTGCGTGGATTCGTCGATTTCATCAATCGTGGCAAGACCATCCTGAATCCGAACGTGTTTCACGCTTCCGGGGACCGCCAGAGCGATCAAAACACCAACATCGGTGTCGAGGTGGCGATGCAGTGGAACAGCGGATACAACGAACAGGTGCTGTGTTTCACCAACAACATTCCGCAGCGCGATGGCGGCACCCACCTTACCGGCTTGCGTGCGGCGATGACGCGTGTCATCAACAAGTACATTGACGACAACGAAATGGCCAAAAAGGCCAAGGTCGAAGTCACTGGTGACGACATGCGCGAAGGCCTGTGTTGTGTGCTCAGCATTAAGGTTCCCGAGCCGAAGTTCAGCAGCCAGACCAAGGACAAGCTGGTGAGCAGCGAGGTGCGTGGCCCGGTCGAAGACATCGTCAGCAAGTTGTTGTACGACTATCTGCAGGAGCGGCCGACCGACGCGAAGATCATCGTTGGCAAGATCATCGAAGCGGCACGGGCGCGTGAAGCGGCACGCAAGGCGCGTGACATGACCCGTCGCAAAGGCGTGCTCGATGGCATGGGACTGCCCGGCAAACTGGCGGACTGTCAGGAAAAGGATCCCGCCTTGTGCGAGATCTACATCGTCGAAGGTGACTCCGCTGGTGGTTCAGCCAAGCAAGGGCGGGACCGTAAGTTCCAGGCAATCCTTCCGCTGCGCGGCAAGATTCTCAACGTCGAGAAGGCTAGGTACGAAAAACTATTGACCAGCAACGAGATTCTGACGCTGATCACGGCCCTGGGAACCGGCATCGGCAAGGCCGGTGGCAGTACCGGGAATGACGATTTTAACGTGGCCAAACTGCGTTACCACCGCATCATCATCATGACCGACGCGGACGTGGACGGAGCGCACATCCGCACGCTGCTGCTGACCTTCTTCTATCGCCAGATGCCTGAACTGGTCGAGCGGGGCCATATCTACATTGCCCAGCCGCCCTTGTACAAGGTCAAGGCCGGCAAAGAGGAGTTGTACCTGAAGGATGCTGGCGCACTCGACACCTTTTTGATGCGCATTGCACTGATCAATGCCTCGGTGTACACCGGTGGCGCGGGCAACACCGAACTCACCGGCGATACCCTGGCGAGCCTGGCGCGCAAGCACCAGGTGGCACAGGCGGTGATTGCCCGGTTGCAGAACTTCATGGATGCCGAAGCCTTGCGTGCGGTCGCCGATGGCGTAGCGCTGAACCTCGATACCCTGGACGAAGCCGAGAAATCAGCCACCGCCCTGCAGGACAAACTACCTGACGCCGAGGTCAAGGGTGAGTTCGACCTGCGTACCGACAAACCCATCTTGCGCATCAGTCGCCGTCATCACGGCAACGTCAAGAGCAGCGTGCTGACGCAGGACTTCGTCCATGGCGCCGACTACGCCGCGCTGGCGGAAGCCGCCAACACCTTCCGTGGCCTGCTCGGCGAAGGTGCCAAAGTCACCCGTGGTGAAGGTGAACGCCAGAAGGAAGCCCGTGTCGACGACTTCCGCGAAGCCATGGCCTGGCTGATCACCCAGGCCGAAAGCGCCACCGCACGCCAGCGCTACAAGGGTCTGGGCGAGATGAACCCGATGCAGTTGTGGGAAACAACGATGGACCCCACCGTGCGTCGCCTCTTGCGTGTGCAGATTGACGATGCGATCGAAGCCGACCGGGTGTTCACGATGCTGATGGGCGACGACGTGGAGCCACGACGCGAGTTCATCGAGGCCAATGCCTTGCGGGCCGGGAACATCGATATCTAGTTGAAGAGCATTGCCCACCACCGGATTCAGCGTTAGCCAGGGAGGCCTAGCCTGAAGAAGGAAATCATCGTCAGGCTGCATGCCAGCTTTGAAGAGTTGATTCAGAACGACAACGAGGGTGGCGAGTTCTGGCGCGCGCGCGATCTGCAAGAGCTGTTGGGTTATGCGAAGTGGGAGCACTTCGCTAAGGTCATCGACAAGGCCAAAGCTGCTTGCCGAGGCTCGGGCCATGATCCGCAGGACCATTTTCTTGATGTCAGGAAAATGGTCGATCTGGGAAGTGGAGCGACCCGCGCCATCGACGATGTCGCGCTCACGCGTTATGCCTGTTACTTGACGGCACAGAATGGCGACCCTGGTAAAGATGCCGTCGCGTTTGCGCAGACCTACTTTGCCGTTCAAACCCGCAAGCAGGAACTTATCGAGCAGCGCATTTCCGAAGTCGAACGCCTGAGCGCACGCAAGAAGCTCACACTCAGCGAGAAGGAGCTGTCAGGCATCATCTACGAGCGCCTTGGGGAGCAGATGAGTTTCGCCCGCATACGCAGCAAAGGCGATGTGGCGCTGTTCGGAGGCCGCACAACTCAAGACATGAAGCACCAACTGGGCGTGCTGGATACCGCAAAGACACTGTGCGCGGCATGCACCAGCAAGCTCACCGCCTGCAGGGAGTGGCCCATGATGTATTGAGGTTTGGTATTGGAATCGGACTCCTGATGCCGACTTGACGCCTGGCATCTTCTTGCCGGATTTGCCAACCTTGATGCCATCGGCGACCAGAACCAATCGACCATTGACGCGCACCGGGTTGGGAAACAAGCGCAGCACCACT